>Ga0070741_10000144_pt1 | contig 276464 bp, 246 predicted proteins | sample Coa_R1_4_FD_66440 | JGI IMG/M metagenome (GOLD analysis project Ga0070741, IMG submission 66440) | Surface soil microbial communities from Centralia Pennsylvania, which are recovering from an underground coalmine fire - Coalmine... | ecosystem: Environmental > Terrestrial > Soil >...
CCCCCGTGCCTAGTTACCGTATTCCTGGCGGGAGATGCCGAGTTTCTGCATGCGGGACTGCAGGGTGGTCCGTTTCATGCCCAGGCGGGAGGCGGCCCCGCGGGGGCCTGCAATCACGCCCCCGCTTTCGCGCAGGGCGTGCAGGATGTGCTCGCGTTCCATTTCCCGCATGGTGCCTTCGGCGCTGTTCTCATACACCGGCCTCAACTCCGACAGCGGCACCCGCAACACCGACCCTTCGGTCAGGATGACCGAGCGTTCGATAAAATTCTCCAGCTCGCGAATGTTGCCCGGCCAATCCCAGCCCATCAGCGCATTCATGGTCTCCGCCGGGATGGTTTCGATATTGCGATTCATCCGCCGCGAAAATTTCTGCACAAAATACCGCACCAGCAAGGGAATGTCCTTGGCCCGCTCTCGCAGCGGTGGCATGCGGATGGGAAACACGTTCAGCCGGTAATAGAGATCGCTGCGGAATTCGCGTTCGGCCACGCTCTTGGCCAGGTCGCGGTTGGTGGCCACGATCAGCCGCACGTTGACCCGGACGGTGCGGTTGCCGCCCAGTCGCTCGAACTCATGGTCCTGCAACACCCGCAGCAGTTTGGGCTGCAACTCCATGGCGATGTCGCCAATTTCATCCAGCAGCAGCGTCCCTTCATGGGCCAACTCCAGGCGGCCCACTTTTTGCGAGATGGCGCCGGTGAAGGCCCCCCGCTCGTGCCCAAACAGTTCGCTTTCCAGCAGTCCCGTAGGAATGGCCGCGCAGTTCACCTTGATGAAGCTGGCATTGCTTCTTCGGCTCATGCGATGGATGGCGCGCGCGATCAGCTCTTTGCCCGTCCCGGTCTCGCCCAGGATCAGCACCGTGGCGTCGCTCGAAGCCACCGTTTTCGCCTGCGCCAGGGTCCGCTTCAGGCTCGCGCTCTCGCCCACAATCTCTTCGAAGTTCAGCTCCGAACGAATTTCGTCTTCCAGGTACAGCTTCTCTTCCGCCAGCCGGTCGCGCAGTTCCGCGATCTCGCGATAGGCGCGCGCATTGTCCAGCGCGATCGCCACCTGCGCCGCCACCTGCTCCAGCAAGTGCACGTCCTGGGGGCCAAACGCGTCTACCTGTTTGCTGGCCAGGTTCAACGTTCCCATCGCGCCTTTGGAGGTGATCAGCGGAATGCAGCATCCCGACTGCACTCCTTGCTCGTAGAGCTGGCTCATGCCCGGGTATTGCGCGGCCGCGGCATCGGAACGGTTGAACAACTGCACCCGGCCTTCTTCCAGCGCCCGCGCCCCCGCCGATCCCTCTCCCAGCAGGCTGGAGGCCGCCTGTAAACCTTCCATGGGAAGATCGCGCGCATACTCTTCCAGCCCTGCGGTGTGATCGTCGCGTACCGCCAGGCTGGCAAAATCCAGCTTCACCACCTGCCGCAAGCTTTGCGAGATTGCAGGAAACGTGCGCGGCAGGTCCAGGTTCGAGATCAGCGCCTGATGTACTTCCACCAGCGCTTGCAGACGAACCCGCTCCTGCTTCAGTTCCTCGTGGGTGCTGGAGTTCTCGATGGTGAGCGCGACCAAGCTCCCAATCCAGCGCATCAGGTTGATGTCGGCCTGGGCGAAGGCGCCCGCCTTCACGCTGCCCAGCCCCAGCGCGCCCAGCCGCTTTTCGGCCGTGCTCAGCGGAGTCAAAAAATAGGAGTGCAGCCCCTGCTCCCGCAACCGCCCCAGCACCGCGGGATAGCGCTCTTCCCCGGTCAAGTCGGAAAAACTCAGCGCTTGCTGGTTCTGCCATACCCAGCCGGCCGGGCTTTCCTCAACTTTCAGTTCTGCGGGAAGTGAAACCAGATCGCCGCCCGTCCACACGTTGAGCCGCATGCGTTCGCTGCCGGCGTCGTACAAAGCGAAATTCGCGAAATCGAAGGAGACCACCTGATGCAGACGTTCGGCCAGTTGCTGGAACAGTTCGGGCAGCCCCTGATGATGGACCACCAGGTCCGTCATTTCCAGTAAAGCATCGTAGCGCCGGATGTCCGCCCCTGAATCCGCACCACTGTCTGCATTCATTTACTTCTACTCACTCGACAAGTCCCGAGCGCAAAGAACTTGTCTTCAAAGATGTCACGATGTAAACACAAGCTACCCACAAGTGGATGAACATTTATATTTTGTTCGGGTTTCAGAACAAGGTCTGTGCTCCGCAGGTGTATCGAATTTTGGACAAGACGGTAAGCCTTCCGGACCTCGCTGGAAAACACAAATGCCTTCCCAAATTTGGACGTAAAATCTTGTTATGGCGAGAGGCTGGGAAAGCAAGTCGGTAGAGGAACAACAGGCCGAGGCCAGATCGGAACCAAAAGTGCCCAAGGTTCCGCAGAGTCCGGAGCAACTCGCCAAAAAGCGGCAGATAGAGGGTCTCAACCTTTCCCGCAGTCGCGTACTCCAGCAACTCCAGTTCGCAACCTCTCCGTCGCACCGGCAGATGCTTGAATTGGCATTGGCAGACCTGGATGCCCAACTCGCCCGGCTGGGCTAGGCCTACAGTTCATGACGGCCCGTCGTCGTTCTGACGTATAATCTTGAAGTCCAATGAAAGCATACGTTTACGTTTCGCTGAAAAAGAGTGTCCTGGATCCGCAAGGCAAGACCATCCATGGATCTCTGAAGAAAATGGGGTACAAGGGGCTGGAGGAGGTCCGCCAGGGGAAGTATTTTGAACTCACTCTGAAGGGCGGCCTGACCCGGACCGATGCCGAAGCCGAAGTCGCGCGCATCGCTCGCGAGGTCCTCACCAATCCTGTAATCGAAGAATATCGATACACCCTTGAAGACTAGTTGCGCCTTGAGCGCTATCCCGGAAGCTTTTCAGGTAGCCAAAAATCCAATTGTGAGTGAGTTCCCGGTGTTCTAGTCTGGGGTGAGGAGCTTGGTATGTGTGGCATCGTCGGTTATGTCGGAAAGAAACAGGTTGTTCCGGTCATCATCGAAGGCTTGCGGAAGCTCGAATATCGGGGATACGACTCTGCGGGCATAGCCGTTTGCGGCAACGGAGAAGGCTTGCAGGTCCGCAGGGCCGAGGGCAAGCTTCGCAACCTGGAAGAGGTCATCCGCCTCAAGCCCCTCGATGGCACCTACGGTATTGGCCACACTCGTTGGGCGACCCACGGTCGGCCGACCGAGGAGAATGCCCATCCGCATCGGGATTGCACTGGACGCGTGGTGGTGGTTCACAACGGCATCATCGAGAATTACGTCTCTCTCAAGCGCAAGCTGATTGAAGAAGGCCATCGCTTCACCACCGAAACCGACACGGAAGTCATTGCGCACCTGGTCGAAAACTACTTCCTGAAACCCTCGAATGGGCATCGCCCGTCGCTTGAAGAAGCGGTTCGCAAAACCGTTTCACAGCTGACCGGAGTTTTTGCCCTGGCGGTGATCGCGGTAGATGATCCCGACAAGATCGTGGCCGCGCGAAACGGTCCTCCGGCGGTCATCGGCCTTGGCAAAGACGAATACTTTGTGGCCTCAGATGTTCCTGCGATTCTCTATCACACCCGGGATTTGTTCTTCCTTGGAGACGGCGACCTGGCCGTCATAACCCGTGACGGAGTTCAACTCACCGATTTCAAAGGCCAGCCCATTCAGCGTCAGGTCCAGCACGTGACTTGGGACCCGATCATGGCCGAAAAGGGCGGGTTCAAGCACTTCATGCTCAAGGAAATCTATGAGCAGCCCCGCGCCATCCGCGACACCACGCTGGGACGAGTCTCGGTTGAGACCGGCCACGTGTTTCTGGATGAGATGGAAGTTACAGACGCGGAATTCCGCGCCGCAAAGAAGATCAACATCGCGGCCTGCGGTACAAGTTGGCACGCTGCGCAAGCCGGGAAGTTCATGATCGAGAGCCTGGCGCGGGTTCCGGTGGAAGTGGACTATGCCAGCGAGTGGCGTTATCGCGACCCTATCGTGGCTGCGGATGCGCTGACCATGCTGATCTCGCAATCGGGCGAAACCGCCGATACCATCGCTGCTCAGCGCGAGGCGAAGGCCAAAGGCTCGAAGACGCTGGCAATCTGCAACGTGGTCGGCTCCATGATCACGCGCGAGGCCGCAGGAACCATCTACACCCATGCCGGTCCCGAGATCGGGGTTGCCTCGACCAAGGCCTTCACCGCGCAACTCACGGCTTTATACCTGTTCGCCCTGCACTTGGCGCAGGTGAGAGGAACTCTCAGCGAGGATCAGGCCAAGAGAGCCGTTGAAGAACTGACGCGAATTCCCGGTAAGCTCGAGCACATGCTCACGCACGAAGAGTCTTGCGAGGAATTGGCGAAGACTTACGTTCGGGCCCAGGATTTTCTCTTCCTCGGACGCGGCATTCACTATCCCATCGCGCTGGAAGGCGCGCTCAAGCTCAAGGAAATTTCCTACATTCATGCCGAGGGCTACCCCGCAGGCGAGATGAAGCATGGACCCAATGCGCTGATTGACGAAAATCTTCCGGTTGTAATCATCGCGACGCGGGACGAGAAGACGCCGCTTTCGATGGTGCGCTATGAGAAGACGATCTCGAACTTGAAAGAAGTGAAAGCCCGTTCGGGCAAGGTGATCGCGCTCGCAACCGACGGGGATGAGGAGATCAAGGAAGCCGCCGACCATGTGCTGTACATTCCTCCGGCGCCCGAGGAACTGCTGCCCATTCTTGAGATCGTGCCGCTGCAATTGCTGGCATATCACATCGCGGTAAGACGCGGATGCGACGTGGATCAGCCCAGGAACCTCGCGAAATCGGTCACGGTCGAATAGATCATCGCGTTATTGCTTTTGCAGCAACGCCGCCTGGCTGCGGCGGACTTGCGGTCTTTCGATCACACGGAAACCCGCCTGCGCAGCCTCTTCCAGTTCGGACGCGAATTCCTCGGCTTTTACATGACCCTCCGGCTCTGCCAAAAGGAGGGTTGCGCCGGACTTGGACGCTGCTCCTACTTGAGTAAAGAAGCTTTTGCTGTCTGGCATCTCGTGAACCACGGCAAAAGCAAGGGTGAAATCGACTGTTCCGGCCTGCTTCTCCAGTTCAAGCGAGTTCGCCGGAACTGTACGCGCATTCACCCGCACCAGCAGCCCATTCTTCGAGAGGCGCTGCTTCAACTTCGCTATCATCCTGGATTGAACGTCCAAGGCGATGACGCGCCCGGAAGGGCCCACCAGCCGGGCAAGCTCCAGCGTGAAGAAGCCCATACCCGGTCCGGGCTCCAGCACTGTCATGCCTGGCCGTACATACGGCCTCAAGAATTGCTCTGGTGAAGTGCGAAAAAGCCATTTGCGCAGCGGGCTCGCGAGGAAGTAACCGAGCCACCAGGGGCATACTCTGTGGGCCATGAGCCACCTCGGAATGTAAGTTTACGAGATGCTCCTTATGGGTCTCCGGGCTCATCCAATTCAGAGCGATGGCATTCCAGAGCTTCACTGCGCGACTGGCGCACTCGATCCCATTATCCGATCAAACCAAGCATCTCGAGTTTGACGTGCAAGGTAGTCCCCGTTTCGGCTTTGTCGCCGGGCAGTGGCTCTCCCTGAAACAAAATAAGCCGGACGGCGAAGAGATTACGCGGGCCTACTCCATTGCTTCGGCTCCCAGCGAGGACAACCGTTTTGCACTTTGCCTGAACCGCGTCCAGGACGGTTTCATGTCAAATTTCCTCTGCGACATGAAGGAAGGAGATGAGATCTCCGCGCAGGGACCATTTGGAGATTTCATTTTGCGCCCGCCCATGGTTGACACCCTGTTTATTGCGACCGGGACCGGAATCGCGCCGTTTCGTTCCATGCTGCACTGGCTGCTGGCGGACCCGGCCCGCCACCAGGATCGTCAGCTCTGGCTATTGTTCGGAAGCCGCACCGAACGAGACATCTACTATCATGCTGAGTTCCTGAAACTCGCGTCCGAGCACCTCAATTTCCACTACCATCCGACGTTGAGCCGAGGCGGTCCAACTTGGAATGGCTCACGCGGTTACGTGCAGGAGCACGTCGCTAAAATTGTCCAGGGACGCACCGATACTCGTGCTTACATCTGCGGCCTGAACGATATGATCAAAGCCAATCGCGAGTTGCTGAAAAGCCTAGGGTGTAACCGCAGGGCGATCTTCTACGAAAAATATGATTGAAATTTTCAACCAGCAATTGGCAATCGTTGACTAAGAATCACCTGGCTGACAAGGAGTTCCTGTGTACGTTGCAGATGATAAGCGTTATGACGCCATGCAGTATCGCCGTTGCGGACGCAGCGGGATCAAGTTGCCTGCGGTTTCCCTTGGCCTTTGGCATAACTTTGGAGGAGTCGATCATTTCGAGAACTCGCGTGCCATGCTCCGCCGCGCGTTCGACCTGGGGATCACTCATTTCGATCTGGCCAACAACTACGGGCCGCCCTACGGGTCGGCAGAGGAAAACTTCGGCAAGATCTTCAAAGAAGATTTCCTTCCCTATCGCGACCAGCTCATAATTTCTACCAAGGCAGGATGGGATATGTGGCCCGGGCCCTACGGAGATTTCGGCTCGCGCAAATATCTGCTGGCCAGCCTCGATCAGAGCCTCAAGCGCATGGGACTCGAGTACGTCGACATCTTCTACCACCACCGTCCCGACCCGGAAACGCCGCTGGAAGAGACGATGGGAGCGCTCGACACTGCCGTCCGGTCCGGGCGCGCGCTTTACATCGGAATCTCCGCCTATGATCCGCAACAGACTGCCGCAGCGGTCAAGGTCCTGCGACAAATGGGGACCCCCTGCCTGATTCATCAGCCGATGTATTCCATGTTTCATCGCGATCCTGAGCAGGGACTGCTTGACGTACTGGGGAATGAAGGAGTCGGATGTATCGTCTTCAGCCCGCTCGCGCAAGGACTGCTTTCCGACCGCTACCTGAGCGGCATCCCTGAAGATTCACGGGCGGCTCGCGATTTCTTTCTCAGGAAGAACGACGTGGACGATCATCGCCTGGCAAAGATCCGCGCTCTGAACGACCTTGCCCGACGACGCGGACAAAGTTTGGCCGAAATGGCCATAGCCTGGGTGCTCCGGGACCCTCGCGTGACCAGCGCCCTTGTGGGCGCGAGCAAAGTCCAGCAGGTGGACGACAACGTAGCCGCCTTAAGAAACCTGGATTTCTCAGCCGAGGAGCTGAGGCAGATCAATGACGTACTGGCCGGGCGGGGTGCCAAGGCATAGCTCCAAGGACCCCGCTCAGCTGCATCTCTGCGTCAGGATCCCTAAGGCTTTGATAATACAGCAGTAAAGGTTGCAACCGGCAGGGCTCCTCGCTCATCTATAAACTTGACAGTAAATCACTCAAGTCTTATCATTCTGACGTTGGCATGGCTAAGCTCCTGTCCAGCAAAGCACTTATAGGTTTTTAGGAGGAACAATATGGCCAAGATTATCGGAATTGACCTCGGAACCACGAACTCCGTGGTTGCCGTGATGGAAGGCGGCGAACCCAAGGTCATCCCAAACGAAGAGGGAGGCAGGACTACCCCCTCCGTCGTCGGTTTCACGAAAACCGGCGAGAGGCTGGTAGGACAAGTGGCGAAGCGGCAGGCCATTACCAACCCGGAGAATACCGTTTACTCCATTAAACGGTTCATGGGACGGCGTTACGACGAAGTCAGCGAAGAGATGAAGATGGTTCCCTACAAGGTGGTGCGCCAAGGGGACCACGTTGCTGTAGTGGCGCAGGGCAAGGAATACACCCCGCCCGAAGTCTCGGCGATGATCCTTCAAAAGCTGAAGAAGGCGGCAGAAGATTACCTCGGCGAGAAAGTCACCGAAGCCGTAATCACCGTACCGGCCTATTTCAACGACGCGCAGCGCCAGGCGACCAAAGACGCCGGTCGGATCGCCGGGCTCGATGTGAAGCGAATCATCAATGAGCCCACGGCCGCAGCGTTGGCTTACGGGCTCGACAAAGGCAAGGACGAGACCATCGCCGTGTACGACTTCGGCGGCGGCACCTTCGATATCTCCATCCTCGAAGTCGGCGAAGGCGTGATCGAAGTAAAAGCCACCAACGGCGATACTCACCTCGGCGGCGACAACATCGATCAGAAGCTCGTTGATTGGTTGATTGACGAATTCAAGAAAGACGAGGGCCTCGACCTTCGTGGCAAGGGGAACGAGATGGCATTGCAGCGTCTGCGTGATGCAGCTGAGCGCGCCAAGATCGAACTCTCGACCACCATGGAGACCGAGATCAACCTGCCCTTCATCACCGCCGATGCCAGCGGTCCGAAGCACCTGGTGAAGAAGCTGACCCGGGCGAAGCTGGAATCAATGGTGGAAGACATTATTCAGCGCTCAGTCGGTCCGTGCAAGCAGTGCATGAAGGATGCCGGGGTGGATGCCAGCAAGATCAATGAGGTCGTGCTGGTCGGCGGTCAGACCCGCATGCCTCGCATCCAGGCAATCGTGAAGGAGCTGTTCGGAAAGGAACCTCATAAAGGGGTGAACCCGGACGAAGTGGTGGCAATCGGCGCGGCGATCCAGGGCGGCGTGCTCAAGGGCGAGGTGAAAGACCTGCTCCTGCTGGACGTCACTCCGCTGTCGCTCTCGATTGAGACTCTGGGCGGCGTGGCTACGCCGATGATTCCGCGCAATACGACGATTCCGACCAAGAAGACGGAAACGTTCTCCACTGCGGCCGACAGCCAGACCTCGGTCGAAGTGCACGTGCTGCAAGGCGAACGCCCGATGGCGGCGCAAAACCGGACTCTCGGCAAGTTCCACCTGACCGGAATTCCTCCGGCGCCACGTGGCGTGCCGCAGATCGAGGTGACCTTCGACATCGACGCGAACGGAATCCTCAACGTCACGGCAAAGGACAATGCGACCGGCAAAGACCAGAAGATCACGATTACCTCGTCTTCGGGCCTGAGCAAGGAAGAGGTCGATCGCATGGCCAAGGAAGCCGACGCACACTCGGCAGAAGACAAGGCCAAGCGCGAAGAGATCGAGTCGAAGAACCAGCTCGACTCCATGGTTTACAGCGTCGAAAAGATGCTGAAGGAACATGGCGACAAGATCTCGGGCTCGGAGCGGGGCGACGTTGAAAACGCTGTGGCCGATGCCAAAAAGGCTCTCGAATCGAACGAGAAGAGCCAGATGGACCGCGCCCGCGAGACGCTTACCCAGGCCTCGCACAAGCTGGCCGAACAGATGTACAAGTCGGCGCAGGCTTCACAGCCTGGCCCGGGCGCTGGTCCGAGCCAGAGCGACGGTCAGCCGGGCGGCAACGGTCAAGCCAAGAAAGATGAAGGCGTGATCGATGCCGAGTACGTCGACGTAGAAGACAAGAAGTAATAGCGGGTAGCGGGGCGTCTGGGCCCCGCCTCGATCCTCCCGAGCGAGAGCAGGGACTCTGGGCCACGGACCATGCGGATGCAAACGGATCAGCGATCCGAAGACCCCGCGTTATCCGTGGCTGAATTTTTAGACCAAGGGGAGATTTAAATTGCAATTCGAAGTGAACGGACAAGAATATTTCTTAGCATTCGTCGAAGATGAGAAGCGCTGGTTTCTCTTCTCGCCAAGAAATCAAGGGATGTTGCGGCTTCCGGTTTATGTTGACGCGCTGAAGTATGAAGGACCGCAGAAGCCGGCGTTGCATCTCGCCTCGTAATCCCACAGCACAAGGTACAATGCTGCCGATGTCGAACAGGAGATCTGCAATGAACATGCATTCTGGAAAGAAGCAGGGGTTGCGAGTCGCTGTTCTTACCGTTTGTATGACTTTGTGTTCCGGCACGGGATTAGCTCAGGCTGGCACGCCAGTCCCCGAGGACAGCCCGGTATTCAACGCATTCCGGCAGCTCGAGAAACAGAACGACGGGTATCGGATGCGCATGCAGATGCAACCCAGCGATCCGCGCATGGCGCAGATGATGCAAAACATGGGAATGGGTGTCATGGAAAAAATTGTGAAAGGCAACACCATCCAGACTACCGGGCATATGAAATTCCCGGCCATGGACGTTCCCGGGCAGGTAGACGATTGGGAGGTCAAGGCGGTCGTGAGGGATGGCAAGGGCGCACGCCTGTTCAGTACGCCCGCGGCTCCGAGATTGCTGAAGGCGCAGGACGCGAACCTGGATATGCAAATCGCGATGGTGGAGCGCCAAGCAGCGTCCACCATCGCCCAGGCCTTCGCTGGCCCTATGGGAGGTATTAGTGCCGCCGTATCGGCTGCCAGCATGGCAGCCTCATTGGCCGAAGCCGCGCAGTTGAGAAAGCAGGCTCACGACTTCTTCAAGTGGAAGTGCCTCGACAATGCTCCTCAACTGCCTGCAAATAAGGACACCACTCTGCTAAGCGATCTCAAGAGCCTCGGCGATCAGCCCATCGACGGTGCCCCACATGCCGCATACGAATTCTATGTGCGCGATAGTCAAAACCGCCGGCAAGGACCCGTCCGGCTGTATGTCGCCAAGGACAGCGGCTTGCCCAAGCGGATCGAAATGACCGATCCACAGGGCCATGGCAGCATGCAAATGAATTACGAGTACGGCGCGGTGCCGGACATCGAAATTCCGGAATGCCTGGCCAAGAAGCAGTGAGGTCGGAATGAAACGTTTGCTCACATCGTTGTTCGTCGCGCTGCTACTTTCAGGCTTGGGCTTGGCAAGGGACTCGACCGATACCAGGCAGGGACTCACTCAGATGCTACGGACATTTCTCGACGGAGCTGCGAAAAACGACAAAGCCGCATTTGAGCATTTCTTCGCGCCGGATGTTATCTACACTCGTGGGGTCGGTGCAGTCATCGACCGTCAGGCGATTCTCGATACCCTGACTCCGCCTAAAGCGGGCGATCCTGTGCCGACCTACGATGCGGAAGATATCGTGATTCACGAGAGCGGTGACGTCGCAATTCTCAATTTCCGGCTGGTCGTGCATAGCAACGAAAAGGAGAAGGACGAGACCGCGTATTATCGAAACACGGGAACATTTCAGAAGCGTAAGGGCAAGTGGCAGGTCATTGCCTGGCAAGCGACCCCGATCGCGGACAAGAAGAGCGAAGGCGGAAAATAGGTGCGTGCAGAACGTGAAACGATCCGGAACAGCAGAACGCACGAAGCACCGTGATCGCTTCGAACTTAAACATCAATTCCGCCAGGGTGACGTGGTTAAGCTAGTTGACATCCCTGCCGACCTGAAAGCGGTGGGTAACCCCGATAACGAACTTCGAACGGCGGAATTGTTTCGCTTCTGCCTCGGACGACAGTTTCGAATTCATGGTTTCGATCGATACGGGTTTTGTGAACTTCAGGTCAGTGACAGCCGAGAAGTGAGGCGTCGCTTTGGCAAGTGGCACAGTATCTGGGTGGATCCTCATTTTCTGGAGCTTCGCGAGAAAACCCGGTCGGGATTGCGCAGGCAGGGTGGGTTCGGGTGGAAGATTGATTTTCGCCGGGCGGAAACAGAATTTGATGACCTTCAGAAAGAATTGGATGGAAAAGCATCGCGTTCTCGCTGAGCAACCAGCTCCGAAGCGAACTGGCTGAATGCTGAGTGCCGAGTGCTGACTGCTTAAACATGGCGACTCAAACCAAAGACTATTACGGCATCCTTGGAGTAAAAAAATCGGCTTCGACGGAGGACATCCGCAAAGCCTTCCGCAAACTTGCGCGCAAATATCACCCCGATGTGAATCCCGGGGACAAGACGGCGGAAGAAAAATTCAAGGCCATCTCGGAGGCCAACGACGTCCTGAGCGATCCCAAGAAGCGCAAGATCTACGACCAACTCGGGTTTTATAGCGACAACATCGATGCGGCGACCGCTGACGCCTACGCGCGCGGCGGAGGTCAACCCGGTGCGGGGGGTCCCGGCGGCTTCCCGGGCGGCTTTCCCGGCGCAGGTCAGCCCGGGGCCGGGCAGAACGTCCATTTCGACTTCAATGGTTTCGACTTCTCGGATTTATTCGAGGGAAGCGGAGGACGCGGAGGAAGCAGCCGTCGCGCGAGCGCAGGCTCGGGCGGTTTTCGCGACATCTTCTCCGGAATGTTTGGCGGCCGGCAACCCGCGGCGGCCCCGGAAGGTCCGGAGCCTGGAACCGATCTCGAATACCAGGTCACGGTGCCGTTCTGGACCGCGGTGCGCGGCGGCGTGATTCGCCTCAACATCGCTCGCCAGGATACCTGCACAAACTGCCACGGCAATGGCTACATCGAGATGCACGGCGACTGCCCTCAGTGCAAAGGGAAAGGCACCATCGAGCAGACGGCCGGCCGCATGAAGTTCAATGTTCCTTGCCCCCGCTGCCAGGGCACTGGCAAGAACATCTCTCCCTGCCCCGTATGTCATGGGGAAGGAACTCTCCAGCGGAGCGAGCAGATCGAGGTCCGCATCAAGCCGGGAACTCGGGACGGGCAGCGCATCCGCATCCCAGGCAAAGGCAATGCGGGCACTCACGGCGGGTCTCCGGGCGACCTCTACGTCATCATTCGAACCGAGCAACACCCGGTTTTCCATCGCGAGGGCGACGACATCCAGATCACCGTTCCAGTCAGCGTCACCGAAGCCGCCATGGGCGCCAAAATCGAGGTTCCTACCATCGATGGCCGGGCCCAGCTCAAGATTCCGCCCGGAACGCAATCGGGGCAGAAACTCCGGCTGCGCGGCAAAGGCGTGCCCTCGGCCACCCGGGATGACGCGAGGGGAGACGAGATTGTTGAGATCCGGGTCGGAGTTCCTGTCCCGCGAGATGAGAAGACCAAGGAACTTCTGCGGGAGCTCGCGAAACTGAATCCGGAAGATCCGCGCCAGGAGCTTTGGAGCAAGGTCCAGTAGGCAGTTCCTCTTCCTCTGTCATTCCGGCCGAAGGGAGCAATCTGCTTTCTTCCGGTTACCAAGCACAATTTTTGCAAGATTTTTTCCCCAGCAATAAAGATTTGCCGTATTCTTCGACTGCGAACTAACTTCGCCGAAATGCCCGCGGAATCGCATCAACCCGGGAGCCTCGGAACAAGGGAGACGAGGTGGTGAGAGTGAGTCGCTTGAGGAGGAAGCCATCGAAATTGGCAACAGCTACCGCGGCAACTAACCCATCCCGGCTCTCCGTCGTAACCCCTGGCAAGAAAAAATTCGTCCGCCTCACCTTGTGGCCTCTTGTGGCCGCTACATTCTTCATGGTGTCGGGCGGAACGTACGGCACCGAGGAAATCGTTCATGGCGCCGGATACGGTCGAGCCATTCTCATCCTGCTGCTCACGCCCCTGCTGTGGAGCCTGCCGACGGCTTTCATGATTGGGGAACTGTCGAGCGCGCTGCCTCACGAAGGCGGCTATTACGCATGGGTACGCCGCGCCATGGGCAATTTCTGGGGCTTTCAGGAAGCATGGTTGTCGCTGGTCGCCAGCATCTTCGATATGGCGATCTATCCAACCCTCTTCGTCGCCTATCTTGTCCGTGTATTCCCCTGGTTCTCTGAAGGACATCGCGGCGTGATGGTCGGGCTTGCGGTAGTCGTGGTCTGCTCGCTGCTCAACATCGCCGGCGTGAAAGTTGTTTCGACGACTTCGCTCTGGTTGTTCTTCCTGCTGTCCGCGCCGTTTGCGTTGATCGTCGTGATCGCTCCGTTCAAGCTCGGCTCGCTGGTTGGCGCGGTCACCACTCCGTCGAACTCAACCGTGGATATTATCGGCGGCCTGCTCATCTCGATGTGGAACTACATGGGCTGGGACAACGCTTCGACTATCGCCACGGAAGTAGAGCGTCCGCAAAAGACCTATCCGCGTGCCATGCTCGCTGCCGTAATGATTGTGTCCCTCAGCTACGTGGTTCCAGTTGCCGCCATGTGGATGACCGGCCTCGCTCCCAGCGCATGGGAGACAGGTTCCTGGGCTGAGATCGCCGGAATGCTGGGCGGGCCGCTGCTCCGGATTGGCTTAGTGCTCGGGGGCATGATGAGCGCCTTCGGCATGTTCAATGCTCTGGTCATGAGCTACTCGCGCTTGCCCCTGGCGATGGCTCAGGATGGCATGCTGCCCAAGGTTTTCGGCAAATTGCACCCTCGGACACGAGCGCCCTGGGTAGCGATCGTCGTGTGCGCCATCGGTTGGGCGTGCTGTCTCGGCCTCGGCTTCGAACGCCTGGTCACGATCGATATTCTCCTTTACGGAGCGAGCCTCTCGCTTGAATTCGCTGCCCTGGTCTGGCTGCGCATCAAGGAACCCGAGCTCCCACGTCCCTTCCGCGTTCCCGGCGGTATGTTCGGCGCGGTCATGGTTGGGGTCACGCCCATATTGCTGCTCGGGTTTTCCATCCTGCGCAGCCAGACCGAACAGGTGCTGGGCATGAGTTCGTTCTCCTTCGGCATGATTCTGATCGGCGCGGGAGTGCTCGCCTACGCGCTGAACCACAAGTTGAAGCCCGCGGGATGGAGTCCCCTGCCCAAGACCGAACCCGCTGCCTGAGCCCTGGCCACGGATCATCACGAATTCAACTCACGCCAATCCGTCCGATCCGTGGCCTTCTTGTGCTTGTTGTAGATTAGTATGGTGCAGCGAAGGAACCCCTGGCTAAACGCAGAAAGGGCGCGTACATGTTGAGCCGTCCTGCGGGCGTGAGCGAAGCGGGAGCCCGCAGGCGAAATCCTGAGCGCAGCGAAGGAACCGGTGACTAAACGCAGAACCAAGGGCGCGTACATGATCTCGGCCGTGGCCGAGATGTACGGCATTCATCCCCAGACCTTGCGTCTTTACGAGCGCGAAGGGCTGCTCAAGCCTTCCCGCACTGAAGGCAATACCCGCCTCTACACAGATGAAGACTTGCAGCGCCTGGAGTTCATTCTTTCGCTGGCGCGGGACCTCGGCGTGAATATTTCCGGTATCGCCATCATCCTGCAAATGCGCGAGCGCATGGAAGAGATGCAGGTACAGATCCAGGACTTCGTGAAATACATCCAGGAAGAAGTGCTCTCGCGTGCAACGGCAGCCGCCGATCCCTCGCGCGGCGCAATCGTGCCGGTGCGCCGAGGAATCGTGACACCCGTGCAGAGCAATCGTAAGAAGTAGCACTCAACATTCAGCCACCAAGTTCTGCATCACTCCCAAAAACGCGCATTAAGCGATCACCCGAGTATGATAGGGAGTTTTCCAGCACTCGAATTGGCTGAGTGCTGAATGCTGAGTGCCGAATGCTTCCCTTCAAGCTGGTCTACAGCGACGATTATTATTTGCCCATCGGCGCACATGTTTTTCCGGCCGAAAAATACCAGCGCATCCAGCGCCGCCTGCTCGAAACCGGCGTCGCCGAGGATTCTGACTTCGTCACTCCCCAGGCGGCCTCGGACCTGGACGTGCTGCTCGTGCACACGCCACAGTACGTTCAAAAACTGAAGACGGGAACTCTTTCCGCTCGCGAAGAGCTGGAGATGGAAATACCGTATTCCCCCGAACTGGTCCGCGCTTTCTGGTTAACCGCCGGGGGATCGATTCTGGCGGCCGATTACGCGCTCAACGACCGCATCGCGTTCAATATCGCTGGAGGCTTTCACCACGCTTTTCCCGATCACGGTGAGGGCTTCTGCATGATCCATGACGTGGCCATCGCGATTCGCCGCATGCAGCGCGACGACAAGATCGTCCGCGCGATGACGGTAGATTGCGACGTCCATCAGGGCAATGGAACGGCCGCGATCTTTGCAGGCACACGCATCCCGGGGAAGCCAATGCCCTCGGCCGGGCCGGCTACCCTGCATCCCCAGCCCAAAATGCGCAACGCTCATTCCGGGGATGTGTTCACCATCTCTCTTCACCAGGAGCACAATTACCCGGCCTGGAAGCCGCCCTCGTCCATCGACGTCGACCTGCCTGACGGAGTAGGCGACGACGACTATCTCGCCTGGCTCGACAATGCCCTGAGTTCCGGGCTACGGCAATTCGATCCTGAACTGATCTGCTACGTCGCCGGAGCCGATCCCTACCGCGAAGATCAGCTTGGAGGCCTGTCGCTTTCGATTGAAGGGTTGAGAAGGCGTGACGAGCTGATGTTCAAAGTAGCAAGAGCCCGCGACATTCCAGTGATGGTGACATTCGCAGGCGGTTACGCGCACAAAGTAGAAGACACCGTCACGATTCACTGCAACACGGTTATCGCAGCCAAGGAAATCTTCGGAGCCAAGTGACATGCGACTGCAACTGGTCCGCCACGCCACGCTGACGGTCGAGTACAACGGACAGACAATTCTCGTGGATCCCATGCTGGACGATGCAGGCGCGCGCCCGGCCATCGAGAACTCCCCGAACCCGCGCCAGAATCCCCTGGTTGCGCTTCCCGTCCCGGCTGCTGAGGTTGTGAAAGGCGTGAGCGCCGTGCTCGTGACTCACACCCACAGCGATCACTGGGACTCCACCGCGGCCCAGATCCTGGCCAAGAACCTGCCGCTGTTCTGCCAACCCCAGGACGAACAGAAATTCCGCGACTTGGGATTTGGTGGCGCTCAGGTTGTCACAGACTCGCTGCACTGGAGAGGCATCGAGATTCGCCGCACCGGCGGGCAACACGGCACCGGAGACATAGGCAAAGCGATGGCCCCCGTCTCGGGCTTCGTTCTGCTCGCCGCAGAAAAGCCAACGCTCTACATTGCAGGAGACACGATCTGGTGCGAGGAAGTGCAGCAGACGCTACGACAGCATCGGCCAAAGATCGTGGTCGTAAACACAGGCGGAGCGCGCTTTCTGGAAGGCGACCCGATCACGATGAGCGCCGACGACGTCATCAGGACCTGCCAGGCCGCTCCCGACTCGCAGATCGTCGCGGTCCACATGGAGGCGATCAACCATTGTCTGCTCACCCGCGCCGACCTCGCATTCCAACTCGAGGCCGCGCGAGTCATTCAGCAAGTAGCGATTCCAGGGGACGGAGATTGGGTCCAAACCGGCGGTTAGCACTCAGCATTCAGCATTCACAAGCAGGATTCAGCAAGCAGCGGTCAACGTAGAAGCAGCGGATTACCAACCTATTCTCACCAAGGTCTCCTCTCGGTCGCCGAGGCCCAAAATGGCTGAATGCTGAGTGCTGAGTGCTGAATGCTCCCCCTCCTGGCTGCTAAAATAGAGCCCTGACCTATGTTCGAGAATCTCCAGGAAAAACTGCAACGCGCCTTCAAGAGCCTCCGGGGACAAGCCGTCCTTTCGGAAGAGAACATTCAGGAAGCCCTCCGCGAAATCCGCCTCGCCCTGCTTGAGGCCGACGTTAACTTCAAAGTCGTCAAGACCCTGATCGACCACATCCAGGCCAAAGCCGTCGGCCAGGAAGTCTTGACCGCGCTCTCTCCGGGCGAGCAGGTCATCAAGATCGTTCGCGACGAACTGGTCGAGACCCTCGGCCGCGATACCGCAAAAATGAAGTTCGCCTCTCAGCCGCCCAGCGTCATTTTGATGGCCGGGTTGCAGGGCTCCGGCAAAACCACGACTTCTGGCAAGCTCGCCAATTGGCTCAAAAACGGAGGCCATCGTCCCCTGCTGGTTTCGGTCGACGTGTACCGCCCCGCGGCCCGCGAGCAGTTGAAAGTCGTAGCGCAGGCGATCAAGGCCAACATCTATGAAGGCCAGGTCTCGGAAGCGAACACTGCCACCGTCGAGCGTCTCGCCAAGGAAGCGCGCAAGGAAGCCATCATCAGCGGCTGCGACGTGCTGATCATCGATACCGCCGGCCGTCTTCACATCGACGATCAGTTGATGGACGAGATGCACTCGCTGAAGAAATTGATGAACCCGCAGGAAATTCTGTTCGTGGCCGACGCCATGACCGGGCAGGATGCGGTGCGCTCCGCTGATGAGTTCCACAAGAAATTGACACTTACCGGGGTTGTACTGACGAAGATGGATGGCGACGCCCGCGGTGGCGCTGCGCTGTCCATCCGTCAAGTCACCGGACAGCCCATCAAGTTCATCGGCGTCGGCGAAAAGTATGACGCGCTCGAGCCGTTCCATCCCGACCGCATCGTCTCCCGCATTCTTGGCATGGGCGACATCCTGTCGCTGATCGAAAAGGCCGAGGCCCAGATCGACAAGAAAAAAGCCGAGGAGATGGCGAATAAGGCCCTGAGTGGTGACGGTTTTTCGCTGGAGGACTTCCGTGATCAACTCAGGCAGGTTCGCAAAATGGGCTCGCTGCAAAGCCTGATGGGAATGCTGCCGAGCATCGGCCCCTTTGCGGGTCTGCAGAAACATGCCGACAAAGTAGATGAGGGCCAGATCAATCGCATTGAGGCCATCATCAACTCGATGACCGCCCACGAACGCAATCATCACGAATCGATCAACGGCAGCCGCAGGAAGCGCATCGCCCGGGGCTCCGGCACCAGCGTCCAGGAAGTGAACAATCTTCTGCGCCAGTATGCGCAGATGCGAAAGATGTTCAAGCAGATGGGCAAGCCGAGCTTCGCACGCCGACTGGCTGGAATGAAATTTCCGATGTAGCTAGGTCTTTAGCCGTTGGTCTTTGGTCGTTGGCCTTTTGCAGTTGGCAAACTATCAAATAGCGGACTGCCAGGAAGACGGAGAGGAACTCAAAGCCCTCCTCCAACAACTATCTTTGGCCAACGACCAAAGACAAACGACCAACGACCATTTATGAAGTGGCGCTCCCTGGAAGAATCCAACTCGATCGACCTGCGACCGCTCAGCGAAATTTTCACCGAGCGCAAAGTGCTCATCGAGAAATACGTACCCGCCGAGGTCCGCGCCCTTCATCAGCGCGTGGTAGCACAACTGCAGGCCGACGGAATCGCCCAGCGCGCATTGCAGGCCGGCGCAAAAGCCCCGGCTTTCGAACTGAAGGACCACCGAGGCAAACCGGTCTCTTCCGCTAGCCTGCTCTCCCGTGGCCGCTTGGTGATCTGCTTTTTTCGCGGGCGCTGGGACCCGTTCTGTTGCGGCCAACTCGAAGCGATGAACCAAATCGTCAGCCAGATTCAGGCCGCTGGCGCAAGCTTGGTCGCAATCTCGCCGCAAGTTGAAAAGCAGGCTTTCTTCATGGCCGATCAGCACAAGCTGAAATTTCCGTTGCTGAGCGATCTCGGCAATCAGGTTGCGAAGAAATTTGCCCTCGTGTACCGCGTACCCGGTGAACAGCAGGAAATCTACAAACGTGTGTTCATCAATCTGCCGCTGGTGAATGGAGACCAGAGCTGGGAGCTTCCGATCCCCGCAACCTACATCCTCGATCGCGACGGAATCGTGCTCTACGCGAGCGCTAATCCGGACTACACCGACCGTCCTGAACCGCTCGATATCCTCGCCACGTTAGAGAAGCTTTAATCGGGCTCTGTCAGCCACTTCGTCATTACGTACGCGTCGTGCTCCCGAAATCCCGCGCGGCGGTAGAGGTCGATCGCCGGATTTCCCCGCCGTACCCCTAAGTGGAGTGTTCTAGCGCCAAGTTCGCGCGCCCGCACGGCGAAAAATTCCAGGGCCCGGGAACCGATTCCCTTCCCGCGATGCTCTCTCCTCACAAAGAATTCGTCCACCCACCCGCACTTGCCGCCATATTCCAGGCTGTAGTCGAAGCTGAGCGCGATATACCCGACAGCATCATGCCCGATGCAGATCATCCAGATGCGGCCGAGCGAGGGATCGAGAATCAGGTTGCGCGCCGCCTCTCGAGCGCCTTGATCGGTAAATTCGCACGACCACGGATCGTCGGCCTGCATCTCCCGCATGAGCGCAACCAGCGCATCGAGGTGCTCCGTCGAAGCTTGCTGGAAGGTGACGTTCTGCGCGTTCATAGCTTTGGGCTTGTACAACATGGGATGTGCAAACCTACTTCTTAGTGACAACTTTCGACGACTGTGCGGATACCGCAATCGCCCGTCGACGCGGCGCTTACCAGCCGATCCGCCGAATCCCCGGCACCTGGTCGAAATGCTGGTCGCGGCTCAGCAAGGGCAGCGAATGCTGTCGGCAGAGGGCTGCGATCCAAATGTCGTTGGTGGGAATGGGCCTGCCTTTTTGCTTCAATTCGAAGGTGATCTCGGCGTAATAGAGCGTCGTTGGCTCATTGGCGTCCAACACCAGGCAATCATGGAGCAGGCCCTTTAGCCACTCCGCGTAACTGGCCCGGTGCCGAGACTGTGCGATGCCATAGCGGTACTCCCCGAGCGCGATCACGGGAATCGCGATTTGGTCGGCGCCAGCCAGCAGTGGAATAATCGCCGGATCATCGTCCGCCGCGGCTGACAGCGCGTTGGTATCGAGAATCATTGCCACAGTTCCTGGTCAATTTGCTCGAACGCTTCCTCCACTCGCTTTTCGACCCGTGCTCTCTCTTTGTGTAGGTGTTTGAGTTTTCCGAAGTGCTTCATCCAGGGTTTTTCCTGAGAGGTTGTTCTCAACTTCTCCTGGAGGGCCTCAGTGACGAATTGGCGCAGCGGAATGCCTCGTTCGGCGGCCACCGACTTTGCACGCCGGAAGAGGAAATCTGGAATTTCGAGGGTGGTCTTCACTTTCCCATATTACCATATTTATGGGACATGGTTTTCCGAATGCTCGATGTTGGATCTCCTCACATCCTCGCGGATGACGGCAAAGCACGCCTCAAGACTAGTCCGCAGCGCTTTACATTCCCCCTAAATTCTGCAAAAATAATGGTTTGTCTTACCCCTCCAGTAAGGACTAGGAAAGGAACCGAAGCTCTGTGTTAATGATCCGTCTGGCGCGCACCGGTGCGCGCAAACAACCGCATTACCGCGTGGTGGTGATCGAGAAGGAGCGCGCACGCAACGGCCGCTCGGTCGAGGTCGTGGGAACTTACAATCCTCGCACGAACCCCGCCAGCATTGAGCTCAAGCGCGAGCGCATCGATTATTGGGTTTCCAAGGGCGCCAAGATGTCGGACCGAGTCAGCAAGATTGTCTCGAAACCAGCTCCGGCCGCCCCCGCTGTAGCCTAATCCCGCAGTGCGTAAGATTGGAAAGTTCACCCCACCCCAAAGGAGCCGCGTATGAGCGAGCAAAGTGGGGACGTGCGGGCCCTGATCGAACAGATCGCCAAGTCGCTGGTCGATGATCCCGACCAAGTCACGGTCAGTCAGGCCGAAGCGGACCAAGGCACCTCCCTCGAGCTGAAAGTCGGACCGAACGACGTTGGTAAGGTCATTGGCAAGCAGGGACGCACCGCTCGCGCCATGCGCACTCTGTTGAGCGCGGCCGGCGTGAAGCTGCACAAGCGTTTTACGCTCGAGATCATCGAGTAGCAGGCCCGAGGAGATTGCCCATCGCCGGCGAATTCATCACGCTCGCCCGCGTCGTGAAAACGCAAGGGCGCCTTGGCGAAGTTGCCGTCGAAGTGCACAGCGACGTGCCCGGTCGGTTTCGCGAAGGCATGCAACTGCTGGCCCTCTCCGCGGAAGGCGCCAGGCGCGAGTTGGAAGTGGAACGGCTCTGGCCTCATAAGAGCTACCTGGTTCTGAAATTCGCCAGGGTGGACTCGATCTCCGACGCCGAGACATTAGTTGGGACCGAGTTGCAGGTACCGAAACAGGAGCGTGCGCCGCTCGAAGCCGGTTGGAATTACGTCAGTGACCTCGTCGGATGCAGGGTGTTCGACGGTGAGCGTGCGATCGGGAGCGTCACCGATGTTCGGTTTGGCGCCGGAGAAGCGCCTTTGCTGGTTGTTGGCACAGGTGGGCAGGAGCACGAGATTCCGTTTGCGGAAGCGTTTCTGAACAACGTCGACATCGCCGGGAAGCGAATCGCGATGCAATTGCCCGAAGGGCTGCTGGAAGTGAATGCTCCCATGACGGCGGAAGAGAAAGAACGGCAAAGAGGCAGCAAAGAGTAGCGCTCGCGCCGCTCGTCACTCGAAGATGAAGATCGACATTTTAACGATCTTTCCCGAGTTCTTTCAGGGACCGTTCGAGCACGGCATTCTCGGTAAGGCCCGGCAGGCCGGGCTGGTTCAGATTGAAATTCGCGATCTGCGGGCCTTTACCCACGATCGCCATCGGACTGTAGATGACCGCCCATTCGGCGGCGGCGAGGGCATGGTGCTCAAGCCGGAACCGATCTTTGAATGTATTGAGAGCCTGAACGTGGCGCCGCTTCCCGAACGCGCAGCCGCGCGGGAAAGCGTGATCCTGCTCTCCGCGCAAGGCCAGCGTTTTTCGCAGCCGATCGCAAGTGAGCTCGCGAAACTGGATCGATTGCTCCTGATCTGCGGCCGTTATGAAGGCGTGGACGAGCGCGTCGGCGAGCATCTTGCCGATCGTGAGATTTCCATCGGTGATTACGTTTTAAGCGGCGGCGAACTTGCTGCGGCGATTGTCGTGGATGCTGTGACCCGGCTGCTGCCGGGGGTAGTCGGCAACGAGAATTCGACGCGCCAGGAATCATTCACGAGCGATTCTGGATTCACCCTGGCCGGACCGAATTCGACTTGCTCGTCCGGAGGATTGCTCGACTACCCGCATTACACGCGGCCAGCTGACTTTCGCGGAATGGCGGTTCCCGAAGTTTTATTCTCGGGAAACCACGACGAGATACGCCGATGGCGGCGTCGGACGGCTTTAGAAAAAACCTGGCGCAACCGCCCGGACCTGCTTTCCACGGCGGACCTGAGCGAGGAAGACAAGAGATTACTGGCCCAGATCAAGGGCAAAGACATTTAGAAGGGACAAGGTCATGACCAACCTGATCATCGATAAGCTGCTATCCAAAACCAAACGCACCGATCTGCCGAATTTTGTTCCCGGGGACACCGTCAAGGTGCACGTCAAGATCAAAGAAGGCGACAAAGAGCGGGTTCAGGCGTTCGAAGGCGTCGTCATCTCGCGAAGCAATGGACCCCAGGCCAGTTTCACCGTCCGCAAGATCAGCTTCGGACAGGGTGTCGAGCGTATCTTCCCCGCCAGTTCCCGCGTCATCGACCGGGTAGAAATAACGCGGTCCGCCAAAGTGCGGAGGGCGAAGCTCTACTATCTTCGTGGCCTTCGAGGCAAAGCGGCTCGCCTGAAAGATGTAGATCGCGACCGCGGCTAGTCGGCCTGGAAACGCAAAGCGGACCGAAGCAAACTCGATCCGCTTTTTCGCCCTGAATGTTTGAGGCCCTGGTCTAGATTCCCGCCAGTTGCGCGGCTTGGTTGATACTTTCTTCTTCCTGTTCGGCCAGTCTGCGTAGCAGGAATTGAAGCACCTGCCGGTCGCCTTTGCGAATTTCCCTGAACTCCACGCCGATCCCAAAGTCGAATTCCGCATGGCGGACGCTGCCTTTCACCGCCAAATCGTAATTTCCTACTGCCAGCGAAAGGCTCAACTCCGTTCCCGGCACCAGCACGTTCTTGGTGCGCACCAGGCAACAGCCGCTTTCAGAGAGGTCGCGCAAGGCAGCCGCTTCAGGATGCGCATGGGAGCGCAGCAATTTCGCGCTGCCCTCGATGTTGAATCTCGGAGAACGACGCCGATTCCGGTTGGCCATGCTGCCGAAGACCCGGTTACCGTAAGCTGCGTTTCCCTGCACTGCTTCGTACGTGCACTCCAGTTCGCGCAGTTCCGCATCCCACATCACGCGGTCGCTCTCCACAGTCTGAATCCCGATTTGACCATGGAGTTCAGAATTCGGCTCGCCGATCCAGGCTACCCGACAATAGGATTTGTTGCGGCCACGCTCGACCGCGATGATGTCACCCGCCTGCTTGACATAACGCAATCCCGTAACCCGGGCACCGTGGGCCGAAATGTCGTAAGTACACGCCATGTCCAAACACGGCTTGTTTTCTTCGTCCCAATATGTGACCCGAACCGGAAGCGCTACGTGGATGCGACGGTCGGTGCGCTGGGTTTCAAGGGTTGAATGTTCCTGCTTCACGCCTGAATCCTATAGTAGTGATCTCGCTATAAAGTGACGTTACCAACGGTGCGGAGCCGGGTCAATGTACGGCAGTAATAAGTAACCAGGTTACCTTTCACAAGCCCCGCGTAGGGTTCAGGTTACAGGATGCGCTTTCTTCGCTTGCGTCCGCGGGGCGGGTCGGCGATGATGCTGTTAACTCCCAGCTGCGATGCCTGCGAAGACCAAAACCGCTCCCGGGAAAACGTTGTCGCGCGCGGCCGCCAAACTTCGCCTGCTCAAACTTCTGCATTGCACGATGAAGTTCGAAAAGCAGGCCTGGAACTCGGGAGCGACCCTGATCGCCGGGGTGGATGAAGTCGGGCGCGGTTCTCTGTTCGGCCCGGTGGTGGCGGGCGCCGTGATCCTCGATCCGGCCTATCGGATCCGGGGTCTGCGTGATTCCAAGTTGCTGCTGCCGGAGCGCCGTGAAATTCTTGCCCAGCGCATACGCCAGCATGCCATCGCCTGGGCAATCGCCGCCGTGGATTCGGCCCGCATCGATCAGATCAACATCTACCAGGCATCGCGGGTCGCCATGCGCGAGGCGGTTCTCGCCCTGCGCCCGGTCCCCGATTTTTTACTCATCGATGCTGTCCGGATTGATTGCGATCTCACGCAACAGCCCATCATTCACGGAGACGCGCTTTCCGCGTCCATCGCGGCTGCATCCATCCTCGCCAAAGTAGAACGTGACCGCATCGTCAAACAATGGGACCCGGTGTTCCCGGTCTACGGATTAGCCTCGAACAAGGGCTACAGCACTCCCCGGCACAAGGCGGCCTTGCGAGAGCATGGTCCGTCGCCGCTGCACCGGCTGTCCTTTGCGCCAGTCTGGAATGCGCCCGTTCCGCAGGAGGTACTCGAGTTCATGCTCGAAGACGAAGATGCCCCGGCCAGTGAAATCGTCGAAGAACTGCTGGACGAAGAAGCCGTTTGAGATTCCATCCTCGCGCCGCTCCCTCCCGTATTCGTTAGAATCGAAGGATGGCAGGAATACTGTGTGTAACCGCACATCCGGATGATGAAGCCGGCGCTTTCGGTGGCAGCCTGCGCCTCTACCATGATCGTGGAGTCCAAACTGCGGTAGTCTGCCTGACGCCAGGTCAGGCCGCCACCAACCGCGGGGGATTTTCCTGTGATGAAGAGTTATCAGCAGTTCGGCGGAGGGAATTTGAGGCCTCGTGTGCTCTGCTGAAGGTCACACACGGCGAGGTGTTGAATTATCCGGATGCCAAGCTATACCGGCAGAACCTCTACGACGTGGTTTGCGAGCTCGTGTTACGTATCCGCAAGTTCCAGCCGGATGTGCTGATTACGTTCGGGCCCGAGGGCGGCGTGACCGGGCACAACGATCATTCCATGGCATCCATCTTCGCGACCATGGCCTTTCACTGGGCGGGACGGAGCAACCGCTATCCCGATCAACTGAACAATGGCCTGCAACCCCATGTCACCAAGAAGCTCTACTATGCAACGGCGGATTCGCCATTGGCAGACCGGCCGCCGATCACACTCCCTCCTTCCACCACGATCATCGAAATTGGCGATTACCTGCAGACCAAGATTTCAGCCTTCAAGGCTCACACCACGCAGTCTCCGCTGTGGCCACGAGTTGAGGACCTTCTCCGAAGGCGCGGCAAGCAGGAGAACTTTCACCTGGTTGCTTCCGTCATTCCCGGCGCAATTCAACCGGAGACCGATCTGTTTGCCGGTATCAACGCGGTTTGAGGATGTCACTCAGCATGTCGGGCTTCGACTCTTCCCGCACCAGGTGCGGATACTTCTCTCCCCCGTGGTAGTCAATGCTGAAGGTCTTGTAATAATCCGTATTCTCGATCAGAAGTTCCAGACGCTGGGAGGTGCCCTTCCCGGCTTTCAGAGCATCTCGCAGTACATCGGCCGAGAACTTCTTCCCGTTGACGGCAATCACCTTCATGCCGGGACCGACACCAGCTTGGGCAGCGGGCATTCCCTCGACGGTGTCAATGACTCGGCCGTCCGCTTTGAGTGTCATACCAATCGAATATTCGGCATTCACCTCGTCGCGTGTGGCTTCGCGTGCCTTGACTTCTTCCGAGCGATTCTCGTCATAGACCAATTTCCACCCGCTGCGCTCAATGCCGGTGAGGGGAGCGCCGGGCCCGTGATTTTGCAGACGCTCGGTCCAGAAAGTTTTCCAGTCATAGGGCGCAACCTGGTTGAGCGCGTTCACGACATCATCGAAGGTGTACGGCTTGACCTCGGGAGCTCCGCTCGCGCCACCATGAAACAGGTGGCAGAAATCGTCAATCGATTTCCTTCCCTGGGTCTGCTGGCGGATGATGGTATCCACCCAGAGCCAGTTCAGCACGTCTTCGTCGTAATAATCGAGGGGACGCCGCCACGACTCCCACTCATGCGGAGAGCCTTGCATCGCGGGCACCCCGTCGGCCGTGTCTTGTAAATTCCGCCAAGCTCGCCCCGAACGATGGTCGAGATCGGCAGCAATCTGCGCTACCGAGTCCAGAAATTCCGGCTGGGTTCTCAATCCGCTGCGCGCACTGAGTACGTCGCCCAGGTAAGACGTCAGTCCTTCGTACACCCACAGCAGATCTGTCTGCATGGGCTTCTGATAATCAGGAGTTGCGAGATCCGCGGGGCGGCGATACTTGCCGTTCCAGGAGTGAACGTATTCGTGGGTCAGCAAACCCGCCTCCAGCAGCCGCAGCTGCGGATCGATCATGGTGCGTTCATTTACCCGGCTGTCATTGGATTCGTGATGTTCCAGGCCGAAGTGCGCAACGTGATCACTGAGGCTGTACAGGAAGTGGTAATCGCGGTAATGATAGGCGCCAAAAAGCTTGAGCGCCTGCGTGATCAGCGCCTTATAGCGTTCGATCAGTTCAGGGGACGCCTCCAGGGCTGCCGCGCTGTCGGCCGCAATATCCATCTCGTGAACCACCGGCGAGCTTGCCAGGGGAACGACTCGCAAGTATTCACCCGCAATAATCGGCGAATCGACTAGGGTGGTGAGCGACACTGGTTGGAATGAGATATCCTCTCCGCTCGCATTCGCAACCGGAAGCGGAGTGCCATACTTCCAGCCCTTCGGCAGCCGCACACTGGCTTCGAACATCACCTGGTCTGAGGTCCAACCGGCCGGATAAAGGACCAACGTATTCCAACTGAGCACTGCCATCTTGTCGGTCGCGGAGGGACCGCCGGTAAAGAGTCCTTCACTTCCCGCGGGAGAGGCGAAGTCAAATGCGACCTCAATCTGCGAAACCCCTTGAGGCACGTCCACGTGAAACGTCCATCCCTCGAGCAGATCGCGACGCCAGGGCAGTTGCTTGCCATTCGTGGTGAAGAAGAGCCCCGTCAAATCCTGAATAGGTCCGGTCGGGCCGTGCTCTCCTGGGATCCACTCTGGATAGTAGAACGTCATGGGTCCCGCAGCCGCCGGTACCGTCATCTTCACGTGGAAGATCTTCCGTGGCGCCTGGGTGGCATCCACCGTAACGCGAATGTGTGGCGCCTCAGCGGCAAAGGACAGTACGGAACACAGGAACAGCAGCGCTAACGAACGAACACAGTAAGAGGGGACGCTCGGCATGCTGGGGGTGACCTCGTTCTTTCCGGGTATTGAAACCGTTCAATATATCAGGTTGGAAGAACCCGCCGCTGCACCGGTCGCCGTAGGGCACAGTGGCCTCTGCTATGATTTTCGACGTGAGCGCCCTCTCTCATCGTGGACTCTTCATTACTTTCGAAGGCCTGGATGGATGCGGCAAAAGTACCCAACTGGACAAATTGGCGACCCGTCTGCGTGAGCAGGGGCACAAAATTGTCGCCACCCGCGAGCCGGGAGGGACGGCAACGGGAGAAAGTATCCGCAAGCTTCTGCTCGATAGCGGGACCACCGGGCTGTCTTCCATGGCGGAGCTTGCGCTGATGTTTGCATCGCGAGCGCAGCACATAAAAGAGGTCATCGAGCCGGCGCTATCGGAAGGAAAGATCGTTCTATGCGATCGCTTCACCGATTCGACCGAGGCCTACCAGGGCGGCGGCCGTAAGTTGGGTTCGGAACCGGTTCTCAAAATGCACAAGATCGTCTGCGGCGGTTTGCAGCCCGACTTGACCATCCTGATGGACTCCGATGTCGCTCACAGCGTTGAGCGCGCCCGCCGGAGAAACCGATCGCGAACCGCGCACCATCGCGGCAACGAGAACCGGTTCGAGCAGGAGAACCGCGGATTCTTTACCCGGGTCCGGGACGCTTATCATGCCATCGCCAAGCGGGAACCGCGTCGCGTGGTCACTGTGGACGCACGAGGCACCATCAGCGAGACGCACGCCAAAATAATGGAAGCAGTCCACAAGAAACTCAAACTGAGCGCGAAAACAGCGTAAGGTCTACTTACCATGCCATTCTCCGATTTTCACGGGAATCCGGAACCGGTTCGACGACTCCGCGACATGCTCGCGCGCAACCGCTTTCCACAGGCGATGATTCTGACCGGCGCCACCGGGTCGGGGAAGTACACGCTCGCGCTGATGCTGGCGAAGACCATGAATTGCCTTTCGCCTGCCATCACCGACGGGTTGCCCGATTTCTGCGGAGTATGTTCGAACTGCACTCGCATCTCGGGTTCCGATGACCTGGATGCCCGAATCGCGGAGGCCACAGAAGCACGCGAGACCCTTCGGGAATCCGACAAGAAGGAAACGCGCCTCTTCGTCCAGACCCACCCGGATGTCCTAGTCATTCCTCCAGACCCGCCGCAGTTGGTGATCAAGGTGGACCAGGTGCGGAAGGTCATCGAAGGCATCTACTATCGTCCCGCCGACGCCAAGGAGAAAGTTTTCATCTTCAGCGATGCCGCATTCATGAAGGAGGCGGCGAACTCGTTATTGAAGGTCCTCGAAGAGCCTCCGGATTTCGCTACGATCTTTCTGCTGGCCGAGAATGCGGGAGAGTTACTGCCCACCATTCGTTCTCGCTCCATGATCGTTTCCCTGGCAGCGCTCACCGCGGAACAGGTGGAGGATTATCTTCAGAAGGCCCGGCCAGACTGGAATCCGAGCCAGCGCGCCCTGGTCGCCAGACTCTGTGAAGGAGCGATTGGTCGCGCGCGCACGTTTGATCTCGCCGCTTATAGCGCGGCCCGCAAAGATGCGCTTGCGGTGCTTGCCTCTGCGCTGCGCGCGGGAGAACACTCAGAGCTGTTCCGGATCACGGAAACCTACCGCGCCGGGGCCGAAGGCCGAGAGAAGATGGAGCGGCTGTTGCGCAGTCTCTATTCAATATTACAGGATCTGGCCTTCATCAACGCGGGAACCATGGATCTGGTGCGGAACCGTGACATCCAGTCCGAGTTGGCACAACTGGCAAAATTTGCCGATTTTGCCTGGATTTCGGCTGCGGCCGACCGCCTGGCTGAGATGGAACGCGGGATGAGACGCAATCTTTTGCGATCTTTGTCCATCGATTCGTTTGCCGCGGCCCTGGAACTAGAGAAGACCGGCTCCTGACGTCTTAGCGGTGCGAACAACAATGAGCCCGCCGGAAGGCCTCTATGTTCAAATCATTGTCATACCCAGCACACCTGTGCTACGGTATTCGAAAGTTCACGCCTTCTGTAACCACAATCACTGCAGCGCCGTGTTGTGGCCCGCGAAAAAAAGCGTGTCGAACAGGTGGTGCCATGAAAGATGCGATCATGCCGGTCGAGCAGTCTGTCGAGCAGGATGGGTTTTCTAATCGCAAACTGATTCGGCCTTCGCTGAATCGCAATGATCATAATCACAATCACACTCCTATGAACATGGCAGAACGCCGCGACCGACCCGAACGGAATGATCGTCCGGAACGCAGTGAGCGCAACGATCGCCCCGCCGTTGGCAAAAAAGCCGCCCCCCCGGAGGCCACCAACGCCGAGAATTTCTATTACCAGAAACAGATGCAGGCGCACACGCCGATGGTCATCGTGCTGCGCGACGGGGAAGAGGTTCACGGCACCATCGAGTGGTACGACAAGACCTGCATCAAGGTGAACCGCTCCAACGGGCAGGCCAACCTGATGATCTACAAACCTTCCATCAAGTACATGTACAAAGAAGGCGAGAACGGGAAGAAGTAGTACCGAGTTGCGAGTACCTGGTACCGTGCCAAACCCGAAACCTCTCCCGCACCAGCTTCTGCGCCAAACAGTTCTCTGCACTTGGGTATTTACTCGGTACCCGCATCAGTACTGAGTTACAGTTTCGGCAGCACGATCCCCTTCTGCGACTGGTACTTCCCTTTGCGGTCCGCGTAGCTGACCTCGCAGACCTCATCTCCCTGAAAGAAGATGATCTGGCACAAACCTTCGTTGGCGTAGATTCGGGCTGGTAGAGGCGTCGTGTTTGAAATTTCCAGGGTCACAAATCCTTCCCACTCAGGCTCAAACGGCGTGACATTTACGATGATGCCGCAGCGGGCATAGGTGGACTTGCCAACGCAGATGGTCAGGACATCTCGCGGGATCTTGAAGTACTCCACCGATCGCGCCAAGGCGAAGGAATTAGGAGGAACAATGGCGACGTCCGTTCGCACCGTGACGAAAGACTTCTCGTCGAAGTTCTTGGGATCGACGATCGAGGAGTTGACGTTGGTGAAAATTTTGAACTCGTCGGCGACACGCAAATCGTAGCCGTAGGAAGAGAGTCCGTATGACACCACGCCCTGTCGAACCTGCTTTTCCGAGAACGGGTTGATCATGTCGTGTTCCAGGGCCATTTTGCGGATCCAGCGATCGCTCTTCAGCATAACTCTCCTCAGGAGTTGAATTCAGTTGGACTCAACACTGTAACAGGCAACGACAACGTTAGGTTTCTTCGCGGTTGCAGGCTGGTGGACCGCACGCAGGCTCGCAGCTAGTGTACTTGAGGGTACCTCATCTTACGGGAACTCACGGGCCGTTGACAATCTCGGTTATGTCCCTTAGCATCAAGCACTTGGTGCACCATACTGAGTCGCTGCGGGGGAGCGCCTGTGATTAAGCTCGACATCATCAACGAAGTGGTCAACAAAACCGGCATTACCAAAACCAAAGCCGAACTTGCGGTCGAGACGGTATTCGAAAGCATGAAGCGCGCGCTTTCCAAGGGCGACCGCATCGAACTACGTGGCTTTGGGGTATTTAACGTCCGGCCCCGCAAAACCGGTATTGGACGCAATCCGCGAACCGGCGCCGAGGTCTCGATTCCTCCCGGCAAGGCGGTGCGTTTCAAACCCGGCAAGGAGTTGCAGTCGATCGATTGAGCGCGGCAGGGTCCCTGCTCCGTTCGCTCCTATGGGGGCCCTCGCGTGATCACTTGCCGTTTGGAATTCCGATGTCAGAACCCACCCTTCCAGTCTCTTCCACCCAGGAATACTACCGGCCCGTAGACGTTTACGTAGTTCGTCCGGCGAAACCGCTCTACTGGTTGCATGCAATTCTGCTGATGGCCACGTTTTTTACGACTCTGGTCGTAGGCGCACGCATGCAGAACAATTTCCTTCACAATCAGCCGGTATTCTCGACAGCCGATGATTCGTTAGACATCTTCCCGCTCCGATGGGCGTTGCAAGGCTCGCATCTGTGGCTGGGAGTTCCCTTCTCGTTCACCTTGATGATGATTCTGCTGGCGCACGAGATGGGGCATTACCTGTATTGCCGGCGGTACCAGGTCGCCGCGACTTTACCTTTTTTTATTCCGTTCCCTACTCTGATTGGGACTCTGGGCGCCTTCATCCGCATCCGGTCTCCAATTCGCAGTCGCGCGGAACTATTCGACATCGGCATTGCGGGGCCGATCGCGGGCTTTGTGGTTGCCGTTGCGGTGCTGATCGCCGGGCTCGGACTGTCCAAGCCGATGCCGCCAGGATATCTTGGCCCCTCGTTCGAACTCGGGTTCCCGCTGATCTTCAGGATGGTTTCCCTTTTCCGAGGAGGAATGGCGCCACCGCTTACGTCTCTGCTGATACATCCCGTGGCAATCGCAGCCTGGGCGGGAATGTTTGCGACTGCGCTCAACCTGCTTCCCGGCGGACAACTCGATGGCGGGCACATCGTGTTTTCGATTTCACCACGCTCGCATCGTCTCGTGTCACGACTCACTGCGCTCGCCCTGATTCCCATGGGATATTTTTTTTGGGTCGGATGGTTCGTCTGGGCAATCCTGCTCAGCATCACCGGGATGCGCCATCCCGTAGTTCCCACTTGGCCGGAGATCGGTCCGGGACGGCGATGGATGGCTCTGGTCGCACTCCTCATGCTTGCTCTCACCCTTACCCCCGCGCCTATTCAACATAGTTCCCTACCGGAACTCGTCCAGATCCGCAGCAGCAACTGAAGCTGCTTTCGATTACAATCCGTTCATATAACAGAAAATCACATCCACTTACGATACAAGTTGTTGGATGTTTCTCCGTGAAACGGAACGATTCGTAAACATTTGTCAAGGGTCCTTCGCCAAGTGATTGGGATTGTGCAGCGATCGCACCCACCGCTTCTTGGCACATCGCTTGCACCAGATACAGCGAACGTATGCAGGGCACGTCTGGTTTGTGGATCGTGTTTCTTTGTTCGGGTTTGAAACCCGATTTGAATGCTGCGGTCCGCCCCGCCTTTCAAAGTAATCTCACGATCGCAAGCAACCAATCTGACAAGCTTGGAGACGAACTCGACGAAGCGCCGCTGCCGTTCGCGATGTTGCATGGTCAAACCTGTCGCAGTTTTTTTGGCTTGGCTCCGCCCATCGCTGATGCCGCTTCCGCAAGCGTCAAGGTTGCGAGAAGCCTGCTGAAGATGCACGCACAATCGGTTTTCAGCTTCTGCCCGTTGCGACCTCGTTCGGTCCTGCAACCCTCACCGCTACCGATCGCGTGTCTCTTTGGTTGAAAACGCCTTCGCCCGAGAGGGAATTCTGTTTTTGATCTGAGCCGCGCCGGGCCTGGGCATAACCGAATTCAGCTAACGATGCATTACAAGGACAGAGATATGGGATTGAAGAATTCATTGCTGTATGTGCTTGCGCTGCTCGCCATCTTTTGCATGGCAATTCCAACGGCAGGACAAAATCTGGTCTCCGGGGACATCACCGGAATTATTTCTGATCCCTCAGGCGCTGTTCTTCCCAACGTGCAGGTGACGTTGCAGAATAACCAGACCGGGCAAACCCAAAGCACCAACACCAATGCGCAAGGCGTTTATCGCTTTTCGCTTCTGGCGCCGGGCAGCTATACGGTTTCGGCGGCGCCGCAGGGACTTCAGGCAACCAAGCGAAACGTTAGTGTCACGGTTGGCCAAGCCGTGAGCGCCAATCTGCAAGCCGCGGTTTCTTCGATCAGTCAGACCGTCGAAGTAACCGCGGAAGGCGGCGTGGTCCAAACTCAGAATGGAAACATCTCCACCAACTACACTCCGGAGCAGATCGCGGTCACGCCGAACCCGGGCAACGATCTGAGTTACATCGTCCAGACTGCTCCTGGCGCGGTGATGAACACGCAGGGTGGTTACGGCAACGATTCCACCTTCGGCCTGCCGGGAACTTCCAATCTGTTCACCGTGAATGGAATGAACGAGAATGATCCATTCCTCAACCTGAACAACTCGGGCGCGACCAATCTTCTGCTCGGTCAAAACGACGTTCAGGAAGCCACGGTCGTAAGCAACGGCTATTCCGGACAATACGGCCAATTGGCCGGCGCCAACGTGAATTACGTGACCAAGTCGGGCAGCAACGCATTCCACGGAAATGCCGGCTATTTCTGGAATGGCAGCGTCATGAACGCCAACAACTGGTTTAATAACAACAGCGGCACGCCCAGGCCGTTTGTCAACGCCAACCAGTGGGGCGCTTCCTTCGGCGGCCCGATTATCAAGAACAAAACCTTCTTCTTCGTGGATACGGAAGGCTTGCGCGTCGTGCTGCCTACCAGCACACCCGTGAACATCCCAAGCCCGCAATTCCAGGCGGCAACTCTCGCCAACCTGGCGACCGTCAGCCCCGCCTCGATTCCCTTCTACAACCAGATATTCTCTCTCTACAACAACGCTCCCGGCGCGAGCCGCGCGGGCATTGGCACCCTGACCCCCGGCGTGGACAACTCCGGCGCAGCCACCGGAATCGGTTGCGGAAGCTTCAGCAGCGCCTTGCTTCCCGCAGGCGCTCCATGTGCTCTGCAATTCCGCTCGACGGCCGGCAATTTCAACCGCGAATGGCTTTTGACCGGACGCGTGGATCAGAACCTGGGCAGCAATGACCGGGCATTCATCCACTTCCGCACCGATCACGGCGTACAGGCCAGTTACACTGACCCGCTCACCTCGGTGTTCAACGCCACCAGTAATCAGCCACAGTATGAAGGGCAATTGAACGAGACGCACACATTCGGTTCCACCTCGGTCAACCAGTTCATCCTGTCGGGATCGTGGTACAGCGCCGTATTTCAGCCCGCAAGCCTCACCGCTGCCACGGCCCTTGCCCCGTTTCAAATCTCCTTCAGCGGCGGCGCGTTTTATCGTATCGGCCGCAACTTGAACATCTGGCCCCAGGGCCGGAATGTCACGCAATACCAGATCGTCGATGACTATTCAAAGTTGGTGGGAAATCATTCCCTGAAGTTCGGCGTGAATTTCAGCCGCTACGACGTCACCAATTACGATCCCGGCGCAGGCTCGATCGGATCCAGCGGCGGTTTGGACCTGTTGAGCTTCTTTAACGGCAATGGCGTCAACTACACGCAGAGCTTCCCGTCTCGCCTGACTGAGCCGATCGCCTTGTACGGCCTGGGCCTCTACGCGCAAGATGAGTGGGCGGTCCGTCCCAATCTGCGCCTCACGCTCTCTTTGCGTGCGGATCACAACTCCAACCCTGTCTGCCAGACCGATTGCTTCGCCAGGTTCAACAACTCATTCCTGGACACCAATCACGATCCGAACCTGCCGTATAACCAGTCGATTCAGACCGCGCAGCACCAGGCTCTGACCAACTTCGATAACATCAACTGGCAACCCCGGTTGGGCTTTGCATGGTCGCCGCTGGGGGCGAACAAGAATACCGTCATCCGCGGTGGAATCGGGATCTTCATCGACCAGTTCCCGGCTTTCGTGGTGGATGGATTCATCACCAACACGCCGCTCGACAACACCTTCACCGTGGGTACAGCGCCGCTCTCGCCCGCTGTCGCCGGCAACCAGGCTTCGCTGGCTTCGATCGCAAACACCGCGTTCATCAATGGATTTGCGGCCAACGGAACAGCGAGTTCGATCGCAGCTTCGCTTCCCGCCGGAGTTCCATTCGTCGCGCCCAGCATCTACAACGCCGCGCGCCGAATTCATTCTCCGCAATACCAGGAGTGGAACCTGTCGTTCGAACAGGGGCTGGGACAGAAGATGTCGTTCCAGATTAACTACGTCGGGAACCATGGCATTCACGAGGCCTTCCAGAACGCCGGACAAAACGGCTATTGCGATGCCACGTGCCTGGCCGCACTGGGCGCGCCATTAACGGCGACCAACTACCTGGGTTTACCCACGGCTCCGATCGATCCGCGCTTCGGCACCATCACCGAGGTGCAGAGCAACGGCGTTTCCAACTACAACGGCGTCACCGTGTCATTGACCCGGAAGTTCGCCGACCTTCAGTTGCAGGCGAACTATACATGGAGTCACGCGCTGGACGATATCTCCAACGCCGGCTTCCTGCAATACAGCCTCGACACCAACTTCAGCGTGCTGAATCCAAGCAATCCGTTCAACGTGAAGCAGTTTAACTACGGCAATGCCGACTACGACACTCGGCATTATTTCAGCCTCAACTACGTTTACAACACTCCGAAGCTGCAAGGATGGAAGGGGGCGCTGGCAAGCTGGACGGTTGCCGGCACTGTCTTCGCGCGTAGCGGTCTGCCGTTCACCGTCACCGATTCCAACACCACGGGTATCCTGAACGGCTTCAACTACGGGACTACGGCGAACACGGGCGCCAACGTCTTCGCTAATTATCCTGCGGGAACGTCGGTGACTTGCGACAGCAGCGCGGTCACGACTCCGTGCCTGAACCCGGCTTCCTTCAGCGCCGCAACCACTGGCTTCGGAGTGCAACGCCGGAACCAGTTCTACGGTCCGAACTTCTTTGATACCGATCTGACGTTGATGAAGAATTTCAACATCCCGCACTGGGAGTCGGGGAAATTCGGCATCGGTGTGCAGATGTTCAACATCCTCAATCACCCCAACTTCGATCAGCCCAATGCGGATCTTGCCAGCCCGCAATTCGGACTGATCACCAGCACGGTCAATACTCCGACCAGCATTCTGGGCGGCTTCGTGGGCGCAGACGCGGCCCCGCGCCAGATCCAGATCAAGGCCAACTTGACCTTCTAAGCGCGCCACTTCAAGCGGCGGCTGGGCATCGTCCCAGCCGCCTTTTTCTTTGTATCCAGCCTCACATCCATCCGTGATGATCGTCACACCGGGCTGCGACTTCGCTTCCCCATAATGTTTCTGACTCTTTGGAAGTGCCCAACCACTTCCGCACGTGGGGGTTTTCGTGGCAAAAGGTCGAGTTGATATTGTTGTGGAGCGCTGTAAGTCGTGCGGCTTTTGCGTGGAGTTCTGTCCCACCAAGGTCCTGGCGCTCTCGTCCGCCTTCAATTCCAAGGGCTATCACCCGCCCCATGTCGTGCACCCGGAAAAGTGCAGCGGCTGCGACCTGTGCGGAATGTATTGCCCTGACTTCGCCATCTACGGCCATAAGAACAATCCCTCGACCAGGCAGGAGGACGGCGATGAAAGCTGATCCCCGGGGCGTACTTACCGGCGTGCACTTCATTGACGGCGATCATGCCTGTTGCGAGGGCGCCTTGGCGGCCGGCGCGCGATTCGCCGCCGGGTATCCCATCACCCCATCGACCGAGGTGGTGGAACGCTTCGCGGCGCGTGTGCCCACCGTGGGCGGCACCTTCATCCAGATGGAAGATGAGCTGGCAGCCTCGATCGCATTGCAAGGCGCAGTCTGGGGCGGCGCCAAAGCTTTCACTGTCACCTCGGGCCCGGGCTTTTCTCTGATGATGGAACACATCGGGTACGCCGCCATGACGGAAACGCCCTGCGTGTTCGTAGATGTGCAGCGCGGCGGCCCCTCCACCGGATTGCCCACGCTTCCCGCGCAGGCCGACATGATGCAGGCGCGCTGGGGCTCGCACGGCGACTACGAAGTGATCGCGCTGTGCCCGAACTCTCCCCAGGAGTGCTTCGATCTGACCATCAAGGCCTTTAATCTTTCTGAACAGTTCCGTGTTCCTGTGTTCTTCATGATGGACGAAGTGGTGGGGCACATGACCGAGAAGGTCGTGATTCCCCCCGCCGACGAGATCGAAGTCGTGCCCCGCAAGCACACGAAGATGTCCCCCGAAGAGTACCTGCCGTACGGCACCAACGGCGACCTGGTCCCTGAAATCGCGCATGCCGGCGAGGGCTACAAGTTCCACGTCACTGGCCTGACCCATGACGAACGCGGATATCCCAACATGACTCCGCAGACCCAGGACACACTGGTACGCCGTTTGCAAAACAAGATCCGCAATGCGAGCGACCAGATCGCGATGTTCGAAGAGGAACATCTCGAGGATGCTGACGTGGTTGTAATTTCCTACGGCATCACCTCTCGCGTGGCACAAAGGGCGATTGAACTGGCCCGGGCCAAGGGCCTGAAAGTCGGCAAGCTTCGCCTCATCACCGCATGGCCCTTCCCGGAAAACAAAATTCGCGACCTCGCCACGAAAGTGAGAGCCTTCGTGGTTCCCGAGCTGAATCTCGGGCAGATGGTTCGCGAGGTGGAGCGCGCGGCCGCGGGGGTCGCGAAGACCTATTCCGTCACCCATGCCGGAGGCAGCGTGCACCAGCCCGAACAGATTCTGAAAGTGATCGTGGAGGCGGCCCGATGAGTGAACTCGTAAATCCCGTGGAAGCGTTTCTGCGCAGCGACCGCATGCCGCATATCTGGTGCCCGGGATGTGGGATTGGCACCACCGTCAATTGTTTCGCGCAGGCGCTGATCGAATCCAAAATCGACCTGCAATCCCTGGCCCTCGTCTCCGGCATTGGCTGCACCGGGCGGGTCGCCGGTTATGTCAAGCTGGACTCGTTTCATACCACGCACGGACGCGCCATTCCGTTCGCCACCGGCATGAAGCTCGCCAACCCCAAGTTGAACGTGGTCGTCTATTCGGGCGATGGCGACCTATCCGCGATCGGCGGCAATCACCTCATCCATGCCGCCCGCCGCAATATCGATTTGAAAGTAATCTGCGTCAACAATCTGATCTACGCGATGACCGGCGGGCAAACCGCGCCCACCACGCCCGATCACGCGATCACCTCGACCAATCCCTACGGATCGTTTGAGGCAGGCTTCAACCTGCCTCACCTCGTTGAAGCAGCCGGGGCCGTGTACGTCGCGCGCTGGACGACCTTCCACGTGCGCCAGATCGCCCGCTCCATCGCCGAGGCCTTCAAGAAAAAGGGATTCTCTTTCATTGAGATTCTCTCGCCTTGTCCCACTCTCTACCAGCGCCGCAACAAACTCGGCGATGGACTGGACACCATGAAGTACTACAAGGAAAAAAGCAAAGTCCGGCACGGCGCGCCTACCAGCGAGGTGGGACTGACTATGACCGGAGAGATTATCGTCGGCAAGTTCGTAGACCGCGACCGTCCCGACTATCAAACCATGATGCGGGCGCAGTACGTCGAGTCCCTCGGCGATCGCTACATGGAGCAACCGGAGTGCGTATGCAGCTAACCGAGATTCGTCTTGCCGGCTTCGGCGGCCAGGGTGTGATCCTCTCTGCGATCGTGCTCGGAAAAGCCGCTTCGATATTTCAAGGCGCCTTCGCCACCATGACCCAGAGCTTCGGCCCTGAAGCGCGAGGTGGCGCCTGCAGCGCACAACTGATCGTCTCGGAAACGCCGGTGCTCTATCCTTACGTTAGCAAGCCCGACATCCTGGTCGTGATGTCGCAGGAGGCCTATTCGCGATTCGTGCCCGAACTCAAGGATGATGGCATCCTGATCATCGAGCAGGATCTGGTACGAATTTCGGAGTTGAAGGGCAACATGCAGATCTTCAGCGTGCCCGCTACTCGCATCGCCGAAGGACTTGGCAAACGCATGGTGCTGAATTCGGTGATGGTTGGGTTCTTCACGGCTGTAACGCATCTCCTGGAGCCCGACGCCGTGCGCAAGGCGGTGTCCGATTCAGTCCCGCCAAGTTTTCGCGAGCTGAATCTGCAAGCCTTCGAAAAGGGCTTCGAATACGGCGCGACCGCGCATGGGGTGACTCCCGCCAACTTCGAACTGGAAAACGGCTTAGTCTATTCGCAGGAGTGATCTCGACATGTACGTTGCGCTACTCCTCCCTTAACTGCGCAGTTATCTCCGTCGCCGGCTCCCCACCCGCGGCTTCCTGGGCGACGATCAGTCTTCGCGCCTCGATTCTGATCTTCGGCAGCTGAGCGCCGAACCAGAACGCTCCCGCGACCCCGGCCATGGCTCCAATGCCTACCGTCAACGGAGCCCCGATTCTGTCCGCCAGCGCTCCCCCCAGCAGCGCACCGAATGGAGCCATGCCCATGAACATCATCGAGTACAGTGCCATCACGCGGCCGCGCAGTTCATCCGGCACCATCGCTTGAATCAGAGTATTTGACGATGACATCTGCAGCATCATGCTGAAACCGACTGGCAGCAGCAGGGCCGTCGAGAGCCAGAAATTCCGCGACATTGAAAACAAGACCAGGCTCGCCCCAAACGCTCCGCAGGAATAAGCGACCCATCGGCCCAGGCCGCGAACTCCCGTGCGCGATGCCAGAGTCAATGCGCCAAGCAAAGCTCCCACCCCGGTCGCTCCCATGAGGATGCCGAGCCCTCTTGCTCCGCCGTGAAGGACCTTGTCGGCAAACACAGGCATGAGAACCGAATACGGCATGGCAACCAGGCTCACCAGTCCCAGCAGAAGCAACAACGCGCGGATCGGCCCCGTGCGTCTGACCCATTGGAAGGCATCGATGATATCCCGCAGCGGCGAGCCTGCTTTTGGTGCGGTGTGGCGCGGCTGCACTCGCATCATGAACAGTCCAATGATCACCGCGATGTAGCTGACGCCATTGGCGAAGAAGCACCAGCCCTCGCCGATCTTGGCCACCAGAATTCCCGCCACCGCCGGACCGACCACACGCGCTCCGTTGAACATGGACGAGTTCAGCGCGATCGCGTTCATCAAGTCTTCCTTGCCGACCATGTCCACCAGAAAAGACTGGCGCCCGGGAATATCGAACGCGTTCACGACACCGAGCAGCGCAGCCAGAACGAAGATGTGCCAGACACGCACCCAGCCACTGAGAGTAAGAATTGCGAGAATCAGCGCCAGCACCATCGAAGCGACCTGGGTTGCGATGACCACGCGCTGACGGTTGCAGCGATCCGCCACAATTCCGCCGAGTGGCGCTACCAGGAACACCGGAATCTGGCTCGCGAATCCGACGGAGCCGAGAAGCAGCGACGAGCCAGTGAGGCGATAGACGAGCCAGGATTGCGCCACGCTTTGCATCCAGGTGCCAATCAGGGAAATTAGTTGTCCGCTGAAAAACAGCTGAAAATTGCGGTGCTTCAAGGCGCGCAGGGTTGCGGGAAGGCCGCTGCCTTGGTCAGACCTGTCGGCTGTTCGCTCGCCATTCCCTGTCGGAGTCAGTTCTGACACGGTTCGTTCGCCTTGCCGCGCGGAATGGACCCTCTCGTCACTAACTTGCCAACTTCCCAGGATGATGAACCTGGAGTAAAGTTCTCCGTCTCCATTGTCGGCGTTATCAGTGGTTTTGCCTAGTGCGCGAAGTAGTTCCGACGATGGAACTTCAGCTATTCCAGCAAGTGATTCGTCTAGAATCTTTTCGGAAGCAGCCAAGGTTACGGGATCAAGCCTCGGAGGACCCCATGAGCACCGACCAGGTTCAGCTTGAGCGGCGCGGCGCACAGCGGTTCGATTTTCATCTTCCGGTTGGGATTCGCTCAGTACAAAGCACGGAAGAAGGCTGCGGCTTTACCCAGGATTTAAGCGCGCGCGGCGCTCTGCTCTACACCGATTTCTCTGTAGGGCTTGGAGATTCCGTAGAACTCACTCTGGTAATGCCCTCGGAAATCACACTGGCCGAAAACATGCGTGTCCGCTGCCGCGGCAAAGTAGTTCGGCGCAGCGAGGCCGCCGCCGGATCGAAACCCGCGGTCGCGGTCCACCTGGAGGGCTACGAGTTCCTTCCCGATGCCGAACCCGCCGCGACTCAGGAGAATTATCGCCGGGTTTCTTCGCTCCACCCCAGTGAAGGCGAAGCCAAAGTCATTGTCAGGCCAGTCATCCACTCGTAAACTGCGAAATTCACGCACTCCCGCCTTTTCAAGCTAAGGTGTTTTCGCTTAGAATGGGTTACCGGCGAGAGACAATGAATCTCGCGCCACAAGATGTATTTTGCCTCCACTTCAGATTCGGGTCTTGAAGGGGTTCTGGCCATCCGCTTAAGGTTACGGAAGTCACTTGGCGGGAATACCTGTCCCTTCTTAACATGATCCCAACAGGTTACGAGCGAGGCTCCAGCCATGCACGGCATTGCGGTCACGATCCTGAGTGAAGACAGGGAACGCCTCTCGGTTCTCCAGCATCGTCTGGAAATCACGCAGATGGCGCGCACCGTTTTCAGCAACGCCGCATTCCCGTCGGTTGCCACGGATCCAATTCTCCGACAGATTCAGGACGTCCGCGCCGAGGTTGCTTTAGTTGACATCGACCCTGAGAACGTTCATCGGGCGATTCGCGCAATTGAGTTGATCCGCGCGACCACCAGCGATATCGCCATCTTTGCCATCGGGGATATCACACACCCGGGAACGATCGTTTCAGCGATGCGCGCAGGCGCCGGGGAGTACCTGGAGCGCAATCTCTCGTCGGATGCCATTCTCGAAGCGCTGACCAGGTTTACTGCTTCCCGCGGTAAGAGCCGTACCAGTTCCGGCCGCGCTCGCGTCTTCACCGTTACCAACGCCAAAGGCGGCGCCGGAGCCACCACGGTAGCAGTAAATACTGCTTACGCCCTGCAGCAGGCCCATGGCGGGGTGCTCCTGGTAGATTTCGCGACCATCGGACATGCCGCTCTGCACCTCAACGTTCGACCATCGTTTGGGGTGGTCGATGCCGTGCAGAACCTTCATCGCTTGGACGCGTCTCTGCTGGAAGGGTTGATGACCCAATGCAAGGGCGGATTGCAACTGCTGGCAGGACCGCAGCAGCCGGCTTCGCTGGCGCCCACTTCCGCTGAACTGGCGCGCTTGTTCGATCTGCTGGTGAGCCATTTCCGCTATGTGGTGGTGGACTGTTCCGGCCGTTTGGACCAGACCGCGAAACTGTTAAGCGATCTCTCCAATGCTGTGCTGGTAGTGGCTCAGACCGATGTGGTTTCGCTTTGGAGCGCCGGCAAGATCCGCACTTTCCTCGAAGATGGCACCGGACGTGACCGCGTCCGGCTGGTGCTGAATCGCTACAAGAAAATTCCTGGTTTTAGCGACGAAGACGTCGAAACGGCTACCAATACCAAGCTCCTATGGAAGCTGCCGAACAACTACCAGTCTGTGGCTCCCGCCATCGATAAGGGGACTCCAGTCGCCCAGCAGGAGAGCCAGGACATCAGCCGCTCTTTCCGCTCTCTCGCGGCAGCTCTGGCTCAAGCCTCTGCGGGAGCGGAAAATTCCATGGATCTCGTCTACCAGCACGATAAAGCCGATGCCAAGAAGAAGCCTACAGGCCGGCTGTTGATTTCACCTCTGCGCGCCGGGCAATAAGCCAACCCCATACTTCACTCCGCCTTGCGATTCGTTTACTGTGTGTCTATCCGTGCAAACCCTGACCGAGCCCACGGCTGAAATTAGAGACACCTCCCGCGCGCCCGTCGTCAGAAACCGGGTCCTCATTCTTGGTTTGATATGGATCTTCGGTGCGGTGTATAGCGGCAGCCTGCTCAAGCGAGGCTGGGTGCCTCACGATGAGGGCACCATCTCGCAAAGCGCCGAACGCGTGCTCCAGGGCCAGCTCCCGCACCGTGATTTCGACGAACTTTACACCGGCGGCTTGAGCTTTTTGAACGCCTTTGCATTCCGCGTATTCGGCGAAAACCTCGTCTCGCCTCGCCTCGTACTGTTCGGATTCTTCCTAGCCTGGATACCAGCGGTTTATTTCGTTGCCTTGCGCTTCGTGAGCCCACCCGCTGCCGGAGCAATCACCGCGGTTGCCATCGCCTTCAGTTTGCCGAATTACAGCGCGGCGGTCCCTTCCTGGTACAACCTGTTTTTCGCGACGTTCGGACTGGCTGCGGTCCTGCAATTTCTTTCGAGCGGCCGTCGCAAATGGCTCTTCCTGGCCGGGTTGGCAGGCGGGTTGTCTTTCTTGTTCAAATTGTCGGGCCTGTTCTTTATTGCCGGAGCACTTCTGTTTTTCTTGTTTCGTGAGCAGGAGTTAAATGAAAGCGAAGCGACGCGAAGCAAAGCCTCGCTTTATTCGGCGTTCGTAGTGACTGCGCTGCTCGCCTTCCTGGCTTCGCTTTTTCTGATCGGCCGCCAGAGTCTTTCGCGAGTGGCAGTTTTCGAATTCATCGTGCCCACGGAACTTCTGGCGTTGCTCTGCATGTGGAGGCAGATGGTGCCGAGCGCATCGCCGGCCCCCGTGCGTTTCCGTCGGCTCTTCTGGATGCTGCTTCCATTTGCGATTGGGGTCGCTCTGCCTATCGCTGCGCTTCTGATTCCCTACTTACACAGCGGCTCGCTCGGGGAATTCATCCAGGGCGTTTTCATCCTTCCCGGACGGCGCCTCGCATTCGCCGCGCGGCGGCCACCCGGCTTAGGACTGAATAAGCTGCTGACGACTTTGGCCCTGCTCGCGCTGATCTGGGCCGCCTACGCCAACCGGCTTCGCTCCTGGTTGACATACGTCCTGCTCGGGCTTGCATTCGCACTCTGCATTGTTCTCAGCAAGACTGAGCCCAAGCTCTATGCAGCCCTGTGGTCCCCGCTTGTGCTGCTGGTTTCGTGCTGCACTATTGCCGGGACGGCGCTCCTTGCCACGCGCAAAATATCCAGCACCGGACGCCAGCAGGTTTTCCTGGTCCTCGTCGTCACGGCCACCTGCAGCTTGATTCAGCTGCCGTTCTCGGTTCCGATCTACTTCTGCTATGTCGCGCCGCTGCTTGCACTCTCGCTGGCCGCGCTATTTTCGACCACCGCAAAAGCGTCCCACGTCATGGCGGGCCTGCTTCTCGGCTTCTATTTCATGTTCGCCGTACTTCGCGTAACGCCGGGGTTTATTTACTCGATGAGTTACGTCTATCAGCCCGATCCGCAAACCGTTCCCTTGCAGCTCGCCCGCGCAGCCGGGATCCGCGTAAATGCAAACGAGGCTGAACTCTATGACAAGCTGGTACCCGTGATCGAGGCCCATGCCGGATCAAGCGCTTTCATCTATGCCGCCCCAGACTGCCCCGAAGTTTACTTTCTGTCGGGCAAGAGAAACCCCACGCCCACCATGTTCGACTTCTTTGATGACCCCGGGCAGCACACACAACGCGTTATTCATGCCATCGAGACTGGCAACGTGCAGGTCGTCGCCCTACTTCAGGAGCCGTCTTTCTCGCCGCCGATTTCTTCCGAGTTGATGACCCGCCTGCAGGCGATGTTTCCATTCTCAGAGCAAGTCGGGCGGTTCGAGGTTCGCTGGAGAACGCAGTAATTTAGCGGACGCACTCCATGATGATGTGGGTATAGGGAATCCGCAGCAGGTCGTGGCGAATGCTCACCTTCACATTTTCGAAAACTTTCCCGGCGATCCGAAGATAGCTTTCTTCATCGCGAATAAATTGCCCGCGGTCCCTCGCCAGCAATGCCCTGGCCGCGCCAGATTGGCCCTGGCTCCAGACTCCGTCGAGGGTCACCAGTTTCCCACCGGGCTTGAGCGCATCGTGAGCGATCTGGAACAGCTGCAGGGCTTCGGAATCCTCCAGGTGATGCACAATGCCCAAGGCGAGCACTACGTCGAAGTACGAACGCTCCTTCAGCGAGTACTCGCTCACTCGTTCACATACGAAACGCGCTTTGGGAAATTTCTTCTGTGCCTGGGCCACGTATTCCGGACTCATATCGAATCCTACGTACTCGGATTCCGGCAGGTAAGGCACGATGGTTCCCGGACCACACCCGATCTCGAGGATGCGGTCTCCGGGCCTGGCGCGGATGTATTGCTCCACCAGAATTTGGCTGCGACGCGGGCCGCCGATAACGGTCCAAAACATCTGGTAGGCCTGGGGCAGGGCAAGAACTGAGCGAATCGTCCGGATCATTGATTTTTGGTACGATGTGCCTGCAAGATACGCTACAGCGTGATCCCAACACAACCGGGGCCCACGCGCGCCCTTTATTTTTCGCGCCTATTATGAAGGTAATCATCCTTGCCGGAGGCCTCGGCACCCGCCTCAGTGAAGAGACAACCGTTCGCCCCAAGCCAATGGTGGAGATCGGCGGCAAGCCCATGCTGTGGCACATCATGAGTCTCTACGCCGCTCATGGCTTCAATGATTTTCTGGTGGCCTGCGGCTACAAGGGCGCGGTGATCAAGGAGTACTTTCACAACTATCTCACGCATAACAGCGATCTGTTCATCCATTTGAAAGATGGCTCGTGCAAGGTCGCGAACACTTCTACTCCGGATTGGCACGTTGGCCTTGTTGATACCGGCCTGAACACGTTGACCGGCGGCCGTCTTCGACGTTTGCGGAACTATCTCGATCAGCAAACGTTCATGGCCACCTACGGCGACGGCCTGGCTGATATCGATCTCAAAGCCCTCCTAGGATTTCACCGTTCGCATGGAAAGCTCGCCACGGTCACTGCGGTATCCCCCATTGCGCGCTTTGGCGGCCTCGAATTGCAGCAGGACCGTGTCGCAAGGTTCCTTGAAAAGCCTCAGACCGGTGAGGGCTGGATCAACGGGGGATTTTTTGTGTTCGAGCCTAAGGTCTTCGACTACATTTCCGGCGACGATACTGCGCTGGAGGGGGAACCACTCGAGCGCCTGGCCGCCGAGGGCCAACTGATGGCCTACCGCCACACCGGCTTCTGGCACCCCATGGATACGCTTCGCGACAAGCAACTGCTCGAAGCTCTGTGGGCCAGCGGCAAAGCAGCCTGGCAATCATGAGCTCTTTTTCCAGCTTCTACCGTGGAAAGAAAGTTCTAGTCACCGGACACACCGGCTTTAAGGGCGGATGGCTCGTCTCGTGGTTAAAGCTGCTGGGAGCGCAGGTGATCGGGTTGGCGCTTCCTCCCGACACTCAGCCCAACCTTTTTGAGGCGGCTTGCATAGGCCGCGACATGACTTCAGTTTTCGGCGATGTTCGCGATCAGGATATCGTCTCGCGTGTCTTCCACCAGCACTCGCCCGAGATTGTGTTGCACAACGCGGCGCAGCCACTGGTGCGGCGATCCTATCGTGAGCCGGTTGCCACCTATGCCACCAACGTGATGGGTACAGTGCACGTTCTGGATGCGGTAAGGCAGACTCCAGCGGTTCGCGCGCTGGTCGTGGTCACCAGCGACAAAGCCTACGAGAATCGCGAGTGGTTCTGGCCATATCGGGAGGAAGATGTCATGGGGGGTCACGATCCCTACAGTTCAAGCAAGGGCTGTGCTGAACTGGTAAGCGCCGCTTATCGCAATTCCTTCTTCAGTGGCCCTGATACAGCCCGTATCGCCACCGCTCGCGCCGGCAATGTGATTGGCGGCGGCGACTGGTCAGAAGACCGCTTGGTGCCCGATCTGGTTCGCGGAATCTCGTCAGGCAAACCGGTTGTGATCCGCAGGCCCGACTCCATCCGCCCCTGGCAGCACGTGCTCGAACCTTTACGTGGTTACCTGTTGCTCGCCCAACGATTGCACGCGAGCGGTTCCGAGTACGCCGAAGCATGGAATTTCGGGCCGCGCGAGGCAGATGCTATTTCCGTGGGAGAGCTGGCGGCCCGTTTCGTGTCGACCTGGAATTCAGGAGAACTCAAGATTGAACCCGATCCGAGCGCGCCGCATGAAGCACAGTTCTTGCGCCTTAGCACAGCCAAGGCGCGGGCGCGCCTGGATTGGAAGCCCGCCCTGGATTTGGATCGGGCCATCGCGTGGACGACGAAGTGGTATCAGGCCTATTACCGCGATCCCGGATCCGCGGCGGCGAACACGCAGGAACAAATTCAGCATTACTCACAGGTCGCTTGCCCATGAGAACCGCCCTGGTCACCGGCGCTACAGGGCTGATCGGCTCCGCGCTCATGCCCCGCTTGCTTGAGCAGAACTATCATGTGATCTGCCTCACACGTCCCGGCAAGCGAGTACGAATAAATACGGGCGTTACTGCGATAGAGATTCCTTCGTTCGAGCCAGACAAGCTCCGAAAAGCCCTGGCAGGCCTGTCGCCCGAAATCGTTTTTCATCTGGCCTCTTACGGAGTACAAGCGCCGGACCGCGATGGTGAACAACTGATTGAGGGGAACATCCGCCTTACCGCTCACCTGCTGCAGGCCGTTGCCGGTTCACCGCTTCGAACCTTTCTGTTCGCCGGAAGCTGCTCTGAGTACGGTCCTCCTGAAGCGCATGGCAGGCTGATGGCTGAAGATCATCCGCTCCGGCCCACTTCGGTTTACGGCGCCGCCAAGGCGGCGGCGGAACTGTATGGTAACGCGCTCGCCGGACAATTGAAGGTCCCCTTTACCACACTGCGTCTCTTTAACGTGTATGGTCCGGGAGAGGGCCCTTACCGCCTGATTCCCTTCATCATGGACCATCTTCTCCGGGATCAGCCCGCCGAACTCACCGGTGGAGAGCAGGTCCGCGATTTTCTGCACTGCGACGAGGTGGCTTCGGCCCTGATCGCCGCCGCTTCCGCCGATTTACATCCGCACCACGCTTACAATGTCTGCTCCGGACAACCCGCGACCGTGCGCGAAGCAGGAGAACTCGCCGCCGACGCGCTCGGCAAGCCGCGCGCTCTATTGCAATGGGGTAAGCGTCCGTACCGAAACGATGAACCGATGTGGGTCGTGGGGGACAATACAAAGTTTCATGAAGCTACGGGTTGGCAGCCGCACATGGACCTGCGCACAGGCATTCGGCGCATGATAGAAATCGTGCGGCAGCAGAGAAGTCGTGAGCACCAGCATGCAGTTTGATCAATTCGCGGGAAACTACCAGGAAGTGCTGGACCGCGCCGTGGCGGCGTCGGGTGAGGGTTCCGCCTACTTCGCCGAATACAAAGCGCGGTATCTGGCACGGGTCATCCCCAAGGCACTCTTCGCGCGCGTGCTGGACTATGGTTGTGGCGTAGGTCTGCTGTCGAAGTTTCTGCGAGGACATCTTCAGCCCTCGCGTCTCGATGGCTTCGATGTTTCCCGCGACAGCATCGCGCAGGTGGACCTCAGCCTGACCCGTGAAGGCACGTTCACCTCCGACCAAAATCAACTTTGTAGCGACTACACTCTGATTGTGGTCGCCAATGTGTTGCATCACGTCGATCCGGAACAGCGCGCCGGCCTGGTCAAGGAGTTGTCTTTCCGTCTCAGCAACGGCGGGATGCTTGCCATCTTCGAACACAACCCTGCGAATCCGGTGACCCGCCGCACGGTTGACCGCTGCCCCTTTGACCGAGGCGTCGTCCTGCTTCCCCCCACGGAAAGCCAGAGCTATGTGGACGCGGCGCATTTGAAACTGCTACGGCGCGACTATATTGTCTTCATGCCCCGTGCTCTGTCCGCGCTCCGCTTGCTCGAACCCGCCCTGGCGTGGCTGCCATTGGGTGCGCAATACGTTGTCCTGGGTGAAAAGCGTGCCTGATCCGCGAAGACTTCTCACCATTCTCGTGCCTGTTTTCAATGAGGAGCAGAACATCGAACCGCTTTACCAGGCGTTGTTGCCGGTTTTTGCACAGCTCTTGAAGGATTACGATTTCGAAATCCTGTTTACGGATAACCACTCCACGGATCGCAGCTTCGAAAAGATCGAACAGCTGGCGGCCTCTGATCGGCGCATCCGAGCACTCCGTTTTTCCCGCAACTTCGGTTTCCAGCGCTCTATTCTGACCGGATACTTGAATGCTCGCGGAGATGCCGTGGTGCAGATTGATTGCGATCTTCAGGACCCTCCGGCCCTAATCGTAGATTTCGTGCGCCAATGGGAACAGGGGCATCGCGTCGTGTACGGCATCCGCGGCTCCCGCAAGGAAGGTTGGGCGATGAACGCGACGCGCAAGGCATTCTATCGCCTGATCGATTCCCTTAGCGAGGATGAGTTGCCGCTCGATGCCGGGGACTTCCGTCTGCTCGACCGGCGGGTCCTCGATGAACTGAGGAAGTTCGAAGACTATCAGCCTTACTTGCGCGGGACCGTCGCCTCGTTGGGCTTCAACCAGATCGGCATTCCATATGACCGGGCGCCGCGCACCCGCGGCGAGAGCAAATTCTCTTTCCGCGAGTTGATCGGGTTAGCTCTGGACGGCATTCTGAACCACTCTGTCGTCCCGCTTCGTATTGCGACATATCTCGGCCTCGGCATCTCAGTCCTGACCCTGCTCGCGATCATCGCCTACGCGGCTGGTAGGCTGTTCTTCGGCGCGGACTGGCCTCCAGGATTTGCCAGCCTCATCATTCTGGTGCTCGGATCACTGGGCTTGAACGCGCTATTTCTGGGAATTATCGGAGAGTACCTGGGCAGAATCTACAAACAGGTAAAACGGCGGCCGCTCACCATAATCGAGCAGGAGATCGGTGCAGCTGCCGCCGCTCGGAAGGACGCAGCAAACTCCGGCTAAGCGCCGGCTTTCAGACCGTAACTGCCGTTTCGACTACGATTTTGGCCTCGAGCACAATGGTGGCCAGGATGGAACGCGCGATCAGGCAAATGCGTTCCGCCTTCTCCAGCAAACGGCCGGTGCGCTCGCGATCTGCTTCCTGGTGAATCGTCACCGTGGGTCGCAGGGTCAGCGTGGTGAAGCGATAGCCGCCCTCCTGTTTCTCCACCACTCCCTCGACGCCTACTTCCATTCCCTGGAACTCCAGGTGGGAAGCTTCGGCTACTGCGCGAAAAGTGGCCACAAAGCAGGTTGCGACCGCCGACAGCAACAGGTGTTCCGGGGTCCACAATCCAGGCTCGCCCCCGAACTCCGGCGGGGCGGCGAAGTTGATGGTGCGCGGAACGCCTTCCGCTTCCACGATGCCGCGCTTGTGCATGGTCCAGTGCGCCGAACTGCGATAGGTAAGCTTCTTATGCATGACTGCACTCCTGGCTTTGAAGCTAGCAACCGGCGCACATAGCCGCAGTGAGATCGCTCACAAGCGCCGGTGATCTACATGGAGGCCGGTCTCTGGTGCGGCCTTGTGCGCGCTCGCCGCTTCCGTCGCGCGCGGTTCCCAGATGCAGCATGGCTCTTCGGCAAAGGCGTCTCCGGTAAGAGCATAGGCGCGCGCACGCGAGCCCCCACAGACTTCGCGAAACTCGCAAAGGCCGCACTTCCCCTGCAGCTTATGGCTGTCGCGCAGTGCGGTAAATAGCGGCGAATGCCGATACAGGTCCTGTAGGGAGTCTTGTCTCACGTTGCCCGCAGAAATGGGCAGAAAACCGCTTGGAAACACTTCCCCGAGGTGGGAAATGAATACGAACCCTTTGCCATCATTGATGCCTCGCGGAGCGCGCCCGATTCCATCCGCGGTTCCCATCCCAAAGATCGGGGTCAAGGACTGCCCGTTCCCCTGCCGCTTCTCCTCAGTTCGACGCTGCAGAAGATAGCGACGGTAGTGTTGTGCCTCCGTACTCTTAATATCAAATCGTACTCGCCGTGATGCCTGATACAACTTTTCGAACACGACTTCGAATTCTTCCGCCGAAATCAGATCGATGGCGCTGCCGCGCCCGGTGGGCACCAGGAAAAAAACGCTCCACAGGACAATGTCGAGCCCTTCGAGCAGTTCAATCATGGCATCCACATGCTGCAGATTGTGCCGGGTGATGGTGGTGTTAATCTGCGCGGGTAAGCCGATCTCCCGCGCCCAGCGCACCGCATTCAGGGTCCAGTCATAGGACCCCGGTACCCGCCGGAAGGCATCATGAATCGCAGCCGTCGGACCGTCCAGGCTGATGGCCAGCCGCGCCAGTCCCCGCCTTTGAAGATCGCTGATGGCTCGCTTCGTAAGCAGGGGAGTCGCGCTCGGAGTCAGGGAAGTTCGCACTCCGCGTGACGCGGCGTATTCCACGAGTTCGAAGATGTCAGGCCGCTTGAGCGGATCGCCGCCCGTCAGCACAAACACCGGCACCTGCATTTCCGCAATCTGGTCAATCAGGCGTCGCGCCTCTCCAGTACTCAATTCCAGGGAATTGCGTGCGGGCTGGGCACATGCCCGGCAATGCACGCACGCCAGATCGCAGGCCTGGGTCACCTCCCAGATCACCAGGAATGGACGCCGATCGAAATCGATGATGGATGCCATGGAGTTACTCTCCGCTTTAGACTGCATTCAAGCTCGCAGAGCCGTCACCGACTGTATGTGACCGAGGTCACACCTTGTGATGACCATCACAAACCCACGTGAGAAACATCACGGCATGTACGTACCATCAGTCCGACAATGTCGCAGAGGGTGAGATTTCCGTCCTGCAACCTCGGCCCCATGGAGGTGCGTCATGTCAAGCGACTCTCGTGACATTCTGGAAGTCCTGAAATTCGAACTGAACTTTCTCGAGCAGGGTGGCTACGGCCGCTCGGTCCGCACGCCGTGGAAGCCGACCTCCATCTTTCAGGATTCGCTTTCGTGCGTGAACTTCAACGATCCGGCGCGTCCGCACGCGTGCGACGAATGCCTGCTGTCGGACTTGGTTCCCTCCGAGCACGCGAACGAAAACGTCCCCTGTCATCACATTCCGCTCAATGGCGAGGGAGAGACGGTGGACACCATGGAGCGCCAGTACACGCAACCGGAGCTCGAGGAAGCCGTGAAAGGCTGGTTGCGGGCCACGATTCAGCGCATCGAGCAGGAGCGGGCTGAGAAGAAACGTGCCTGACCCTTGCCGGCTGCGCCTTTGTTTCGCGCGCCACCTCGAATCCCGCGCCATTACCAGTTTGGGAACACCGATGTCTCCCAGCCGTTTGTTTCTATTCAAACCGCAGCGCCCAAGTTATGCTTTTCTGAGCCTGCTCGTCTGTTCGGGAGGACCCGCATGAAGCGCGACTTCGCCTCGCTCAATCCCCAGGAAGCTCTTCACGTCGCGATATTTATCGAAGAGCGAAACGCCGCGATTTATCACCAGTTCGCAGAGATGTTTGCCGAGTTTCGCGATCCCGAGTCGCTCGAGATCGCAGCCGCTTTCTGGGACATGGCCAGCGAAGAGCGCAAGCACGGTACTATGCTGCAAAAGCGCTACTTCGACCGCTTCGGCACGCGCCCCTGCGCCGTCACTGAAGAAGATATTTCGGACTTCATCGAAGTCCCGCGACTGGAGAACGGCGACATCTTTACCATCAGCAAGCTGAAGGTTGGCCGCTCACCGCGCGAGATGGCATTGGAGATCGCCATGGCCGCCGAGCAAAACGCATTGCGTTTCTATGCTCGCCTGAGCGAAATCACGAAGGACGAGGAATTGCGCACCTTGTACAGAGACTTCCTGGATTTCGAAGCAGGTCACACCGACTGGATCGAGAAGAAGCTCTGTGAGGCGCGCCGCACGTCCGGTGGTACGAAGCTGGCCTGACCGGGTTCAATGCGCTAATTGCACGAACACGCTCAGCCAGCAATCGAGCTTCGGCCTGGCCATCAGCCCAAGCCGCATTCTCTGTCCTCAAAATCCTGATCTCGTCCTTCGCGGCTTAAAAGGTACGCGAATCACAGCTTCGATTGCGATGGGTTCGCCATTCTTCACCGCCGGCTGAAATTCCCAGCGTGATAACGCTTGGCTGGCGTAAGCATTCAGGCGATCATCGGGTCCGTCCAGGATTCGAACTGTACTCACTTTGCCATCGCTGTGAATAATGGCGTACAACGTGACCGTGCCCTCGACATTGTTCTTCATCAATTCAACCGGATATGCCGGATCCACTTTTCGCACCGCCACCGGCGGGACCAATTGCCCGGGAAGCTCGCCTTGCTTGAGTTCCGCGAAGCGAATCACCCAGCTACCGCCTGCCGAGTTCAAATTTGGCATGTTTTGTGTCATGGCGTAAATCTTTCGATCGCCAAACACCTTACGGTCCATCGGCATCGTGAGATCTGGCGGAACCGCCTCGGCGCCCTGGGCAGGATTGACCGTCACCCGGGGTGGAACTGCGCTGGCAATGATGTTCGACGCGGTGTTTGCAAAAGTTCCCGCGGTCCCCGGCCCATGTCCGTTGCCCACCCCTGCGGAGGAAAAGGGAGCTTTCCCCACGTAAAGGCCAGAGGGCAGCGAACGATTTTCTGCGGGCGAGTTTTGCCCTGTTCCAGTCTCCACGCCACCGCTGCGGTTGAGATCTGGGGCCCCGGAGCCAGTTGCCTTGCCTTCAGAACCGGCCGCGAACGTACCGCGTCGGTTGCCCGCGGGCGGCTGCGCCGGAAGCGCCGGGGCGGTCACCTCAGCGTTCAGGGCGATCAGTTCCCCACCGCCGCGCATTCCCGATCCTCTCTCCACGGCCGGCGGAGGAGCCACCACGCTCGGACCCGCCATCTCAGAGATTGCGGCGCGAGTGCGTAAGGTTCCCTGCTCACCCATGGGAAGTTGTGGAGCGGGAGCCACTACTTCGCTATGCCCGACATTAAGGTCCCCAATTTTCCGCAGCGAAGCGCTTTCAACGCTGGGAGGAGGTTCGATCACCGCCGGAGCCAGCCGCTCCGCCGTGCGCAACGAATCCGCCAGCCTTGCATCCGGAGGCGGAGCCACGACGTTTAATGCGATCTCTGGAATTTTCATGTCCGCTGCGGTTTTGGCGGTTGCCGCCAGTGGCACAGCGACCGGAGTATGGGACCAGGCCACAATGTTCGGCATCGGAACATCCTGCTTCAACTTGATGTCAGGAGGCGTGACGATGGTCTGGTGGGTGTTGTCGGCTTCGCGCGGGACCGAGATGATTTCCTGCTTCGCGTACTTGGGATCGCCGCGCCGCGATGTGCGCGACGCCGGCATCGTATTCAGTGCAGGCAAATACTCGGAAGCGGCATAGGTCACCACATCCGCGGCCTGAAACCGCACCGGCTGCAATCTCTGCGCTTTCAACACCGCAAAGTGCGAAATCGCCCACAGCAATCCGACGACAATTACGTGATAAAAGGCGGACTCGGACAACCCCCACAAAGGCAGCCGCGATGAGACAAAGACATCCGGCCAGAACCTACCCGGGGGACAAGAGCCATGCCACTTCGGCGCACGCCGAAACAGGTCGCGCAAATTCCGGCTGAAGACTTTATGCCAAGGCTCAAGCTCAACCAGCAGACGCAGGTTCGCACTTTTGGCGGGTCGGGCAGCTGTGGAAACCTGAGTCATGAACCACCATTAAGGCAGGAAACCTAATTATAGACTGCGTCCACAAGCTTCTTGAATCGGGAGTTCCTCCCCCCAAGACAATTGCCAAATCAAACCTTGCCGCGGGTTTCGTGTTCTAATGGATCAGGTTCTCTGGATCATGAAACGGTCTCTATCTCTTTTCGCAGTGTTATGTTTTGCGATGGTGTGGGCGTCGGCCCAGAGCACGCCCTCTGCCGCGCCAGCCAAGCCCGACTACTCGGGCATGTACTCGTTCTTGCAGGACGGAGAGTTTCTTCAGCTCACGGTGGAAGATGCCGGCCGCCTCACGGGGTTCATCTCGCGCTTCGGCGATCTCGAGAGCGATCGCGGCGCCTTCCTGGACCAGTTCTTCAAAGAAGGAAAGATCGACGGCACCAGGCTCAGCTTCACTACTGAAACCGTGCACGGCACGTGGTTTGAATTCAAAGGCTCAGTCGCAAGGGGTCCAGGCAAAGCTCCGGGAGAGGAAGCCTACTACGTGGTTAAAGGCACTCTCACCGAACACAACACCGACACCAATAAGAAGACCACCTCGAAGTCGCGCGAGGTAGAATTTAAAGCCTTTCCGCAGGACCAGGTCCCCGCGCCAGAGAAGCGGCAGTAGAACTGGATTTCGCAGAAGCGTTTGGCAGCTCCCTTGAGCTCGAAGACTTATGATCCGGCGGACAGATTGAGCAAAAGCGGTGAACGCGAAGCGAAGCTCACATAATCGGAAGCCCTCGGGGAGCATCCCAGGTGGAACCCTTCATTTCCCCGCTCCAGCTTTTCCTTCCAGCGCCGAGTAAATCGCCGGATTCGAGCAGATCTCGTAATACCAGCGCTCGGTCCACTTCTGCAAAGAGAAATCCTTGCGCTCGATATGCGGGACGCGACTGCTGCGCACCACGATGCGACGAAAGATGTCGTTGCCAATCGGCACCAGGCCACTGAACAGCCGGTACTCCTCGCTTCCCCACAGCGCCGGGAAATCCATACGGCAGGGCTCCAGGGAAATCTCCTGCTGCAGCCGTTTGAATCCCGCTTCATTAATACGGATGCCGCTCAGGTTGTAATTCAGGATGGCGTCGTCTGGAGTCTCGCCGGCGTCGCTGTCGCTCAGCACCTGAAACACGTACACGTTGAATGGACTTTTCAGTTGCTCCATGGACTTGCGCACCCGCTTGTTGCACGATGACAGGCGATCGCTTTCGTTCAGCGCATCCGAGATCATGATCTTCTGCTCGCCATCCATCAGGTACATCGGCGCCGCTTCCTGATAAGAGATCCCGATCCCCAACTCCAGCGAGGGCAATCCGGCACGCGCCAGTAATTGGTTATAACCATTGACGATTTCGAGCATCTCGCGGGCCAGAACGCAGGCGCGGCTCACTCCAACTCGCGCCTCCCCTTCGCGCTCAAGGATCGCCAGAATGATGGCGTCGCCTTCCAGGAAGACCTTGGTCGCCCCATACTTTGCCAGCAGCTTGTTGACCGGATCGTAAAAGTTCAGGCTGAAATAAGAGGCGGGATTCAACCCTTTTTCCATGAGCGAGCGGGTGAGCCGTGAAGAATCCCGCACATCGGCCTTCAGCACCACGTGGCCGAGAGTCTTCTCTTCGCTGTGCTTCTGCTCTTCCGACAGAAAGAAGGCATAAAGCGTGCCATTCATCGCCGAAAGTTCGCGCATTTTTTCGGTGGCGATCAGGTTCACTCCGTCAGCCGCTCCATTCAGCACTTCGAACCGGCGAAAGTCGCGGTGGTAACGCAGGAAATCCCGCAAAAACCGCCCCGCAATCTTGGCGCGCTCGGCGCTGCGGCAATTCGCGACCCGTTGCACGGCCGCAAACAGGCTATCGCAGGACAGCTTCCCATGATCGCGTATGAGCTTCTCCACTCGCTCCCGCTCTTCTCCCGAGACCAGCGCATTCTTGAGTTGCTGTGCATTGATGCGCGGCGAGTACTCGGCCAGCAGCGGCACCGCCTCGTACGAGGCGATCACGTAGTCAATGACCTTCTCTTTCTGCAGATGTTCGAGCCAGGCCTCTAGCCGTACGCGCTTGGGATCATCCGCATCCCCCGAGCCCACGAGTTCCTCCGCATTTTCGGGAACATTGAACCAGCCGTCGAGCACCGCATCATTGCGCGCGTCGTAGCCCAGGTTCAGGGTCTGCAAGAACTCGCATAGAATGCGGCGGACATTGGCGAAGCGGTCTGGATCGCGGTCGAAATTACCCAGCATCACATAGTGCTGCGCGTTCAGGTAAGGATCGCGGGCATCCTCGGTAAAGATCAGCGGATTGACTAACAGCTTGTACTCCGCTTCGCCGCGAGTCCCGAAATACGAACGCCGGGTGCGGGCAAGCGTCTCTTTCTCAATCTCGCGGAGGGTCCGGAACAGCTCCTGACCGGTCTTGCGCGTAATGATTCGTTTTGCCACCTGGAAACCGGCTACCCTCTCACGGTATTCCAGCGCCTTCTGCTGGCGGACGCCTTCGTAGCTTTTCAGCATCATGCGGCAGCGTTCCAGCATTTGCCCGAACTGCGCATTCACTTCCTGCTTGAGAAATTTCAGGATGGCGACCCGGGCCAGCAGGTCGACGGTGAGTTTGCCGTCGGCCTTGGCGCGATTCAATGCCGACAGGTGAATGGCCGCAAGCAACGGCTTCAACTCCGAAAGCGCGGCCAGTCCCTGCGCTCTGGCCGAGGTGCCGGGACCGATGAAGTGATTGCGCTGGTGCGGGTCGGGCGCTTCCGCCGCCAGCAACCCGTCCACGTCGCCTTCCCTCGCAATCAGGCGGGCAATCTGCAGGCGAACTTGTTCGCTGAATTTCGGGCTCAGGTGAACATCATGCCGCAGGTTGTCCACTCCCACCTGCAATCCATCCAGCATCAGGGATGGCACATAGCCGGTGAGTGCCGGCGGCTCAAGCTCCTTGTGTCCTAGCTTGAAGATGGGGATGCGTGGCATGAGCTCCTGAATTCTAGTGAGCTTGGCTCACCATGCTGGCGCGAAACTGAGGCACTACCAGCGCCTGTTCGAATGATGGGATATTGAAGTTGGCGAGCTTGTCGGCAATCAACTGCGCCTGGGCCGTGGCTCCACTGCTGCTGTATGCGCGCCACAGCAAGCGGATGGAAATCGGGTCTTCTGCATCTTCTTCCAGTTCCGGAACTGCCTCCGCGTACTTGGTTTGCGCAACCAGCACTGCGCCCCTGGCGCCGTGGAAGGAACGCTGAATCTCCTGGTTGCGGCTGTTCGCCGCCATTTTCTCCAATTGCCGCAAGGCTGTGTCCGCTATATCCGGAGCCTGCGATTCGGCGGCCCGCAATGCCTGTACCCGCAAGATTCGGGCCAGTTCTTCATCATGATTGGTCCGCGAGAGCGGATGCTCCTCAATCGTAGCCTGCGCTGCGTCAAGCTGTTTGAGCGAATTCTTGAAGTCGGGATCGTAGATGGCGAGAACACGACGGGATTCCGCTTCCAGTTGGGCGCAGCCAGCCTTGTGCGCGTGCTTGGCGACTTCTCGCAACGCGTGCTCGGCTGAACGCCGGTTGTTCTCCCGCACCCAGGTCAGTGCGGACTGCAATTCATATTCGATTCTCTCCGTTTCTCCTGGCGCAAAGACAATGGCGCGCTCGTATTCTTCCCGGGCTTCTTCCTCTTTCCCCATGATCGCGAGGGTGTCGGCAACGCCGGCTTCGGAGCCAAAATGCGGGTCGATGTGAATGCTGGTCCGATACTGTTCCAGCGCGGCATCGAACTTGCCGGCCAAGCGCAGTACTTCCCCATATGAATCGTGCGGGTTGGGCTCATCGGGCTGCAGAGCGACGTAGCGGTCCATCGCCGAGAAGGCGCGATCGAAATCTCCACTCCACGCGTACGCGTAGGCAAGCTCGTTCCAGGCGGCCGGATAGTTCGCATCAAGCGTGACCGCGCGCTGCAGGATCATGATCGCTTGCGAATAGCGCCCCTGGTTCAACAGCCAACGCCCGGCCAGGAACTGGAGCCACTTATCTTTCGGATATTGCGCCAGCAGATCGTTCATGGCGGCAATGGCGGGAACTTCTTTTTCTTCTTGCACGCCGGCAAGCCAGGTTACCAGCAGTTTTTCACCGGGTGTGACTGCTGAGACAAACTGCTCAGCCTTTTGCAGGCTAGCCTGTTGCTCCTGCGCATCGCGCGTCAAATGAGAAATGAGAATGTGGGCCTGCACAAATTTCGGGTCAGCCTTGACTGCCGCACGCAAGCTTTCCAACGCCTCGGACCGGCGCAGGTATTCCATCTTGGCGACACCACGTTGAAACATCTTGCGCGCTTGCGCGGAACGGGTGCTGATGGGCAGAACTCCGGAGGACCGCTTGCCTCGCGAGTGCAATGGAATGTTCGCAAAGCTAAACGAAGACAGCACAAGAAGAATGCCGACGTACCGGTGCAGGCGCATGGGGACCCTCGTACTATCAGTGACTTATGCGAGGAGCGTAGCACGCGTTCAGGGGCCGCCCAAGTTACCCAAGTTACCGGAGAACCAGCAAGAAAGTAGCACAAAGCGCCAGCGCTCCGCGGCGAACGCGCAGCCTATCAGGTACTTGGTACTGGCTACTGCTTCGTGTCCAGCGGATGCTTGATCGTCTCGAAAAACTCATTCTGCAGCTTCAGACTCTGGATGTCGGCTTTCACGCTCTGGATGGCCTTCACGATTGCGGCCTGCCAGGATTTCATCTCGTACTCGCCCAACTCGCGGGTGGCAACGCTGCCATCTCCAGAATAGTGATCCGGAAATCGCGCATACCACCAGATCGCGGTGTAGACCTCATCCGGCAAGGCAAGCCGATTCTGGTCCGCCCCCGATTCCTGTTTGGCGCGATCCAGGTGCACCAGGTCAGGCCTCGCGATTATCATCCGCGAGGTTTCTTTTTCTCCCGCATGCATATCGAGCGTGGTTTTCTTCTGCGGCCCTCCCGCGGGAGGCTCCACTAATCCGAGCACGTAAACTACGTAATCGTGTGGCTTCTCGAGTTGCGTCTGCGCGAAGTAGGGCAGCAGGCTCTCATTGCCGCCGTGACCATTCACGATCAGCACCTTCTTACAACCGTTCCTCGCCATCTCGTCCGTCGTCTCCTGCAAGAGGTCGAGCATCAAGCGTCGGCTGTAGGCGACGGTCCCGGGTTCGTGCTGCGCCTCGAAGATCTGGCCAAAATAATATTCCGGAAACACCACCGCATATTCCTGTTCGGCGGCATGCAGGCTTGCATAACGCACGTCCAGCAAATCGGTTCCGAGCGGCAGATGAGGTCCGTGCTTTTCCAAAATTCCAAACGGCAGCAGGCAGGTTCCTCCCGATTTCTGAATTGCGCTCTGGAAGTCGGCCGCCGTCAATTCCTCCCAATGCACCGACAATTTCGCTTGGCCGGAGGCAAGCGGCGACGCTATGCAGATGGCTATTAAAACGATTAATACTTTGTACATGAGCCAGGTTCCTCCGAGCGGCGAATTCTAACACCACTTCGCGTACTCCTGTTGCGGGCATGCCTCCTGAACGCTCCTGGTTCCCAATTCGAGCATCACCTGGATTTGCCTGATTACCGTAGTCACCATGCCGAACTCTCCAAGGGGAGATATGATGCCGATATTGGTGGATTTATGAAAAATCTCCGGCTCTTGCTTTCTCTTACAAATAATGACAATGACTACCAGGTGGAGCAGGCGAAATCTGCCGGAGAGTTCGCGCAGCGATTGGGAGTCGACCTTCAAGTCATTCACGCCGACAATGACGCTATCAATCAAAGCCAGCAACTGCTGAAGGTTATCCAATCAAATTCCGAGGCCCAGCCCGACGGGATCATTTTCGAGCCGGTCGGAGGAACCGCATTCCCGCAGGTCGCGCGCGCTGCCGCGGCTGCGGGAATCTCCTGGGTAGTGCTCAACCGCGACGTGGACTACATCAACGAGCTCCGACGCTCTTTCAAGGTTCCGCTGTTTGCAGTCACCTCCGACCACGAAGAGATCGGAAGGATCCAGGGGCGGCAGTTCGCCGCGCTCCTGCCCAAAGGCGGTTCCGTGCTTTACATCCAGGGGCCCTCGGAGAGTTCCGCCGCCAAGCTTCGCACTTCTGGCATGTATGAGACCAAGCCTCCGGACGTCCAGGTGAAGATCATGAAGGGGCAATGGACCGAGTCCAGCGCTCAACGAGCCGTGGCCGCGTGGTTACGCTTATCCACCTCGCAGCAGACCCGGGTCGACTTAATCGCCGCGCAGGATGATTCCATGGCTGTGGGCGCCCGCAAGGCGTTTCAGGAGCTACCCCAAGGCGAGGCTCGTGACCGCTGGCTGAGCCTTCCCTTTACCGGTTGTGACGGCATGCCTAAGACCGGGCAGGCATGGGTTCGTAGCGGGCTGCTAGCAGCAACGGTCATTGTTCCTGCAAATGCTGGACAGGCAGTAGAGATGCTTGCCCATGCGGTCCGCACCGGAACCATTCCCCCCGAGCGCACGCTGACTAAACCAATTTGTTTCCCGGCTCTTGATGCCCTGGCGAGTTCGGCAGCGGCCAAAGCGAAAGCCACCTCAGTCTAAGTATCCTGGCGCTGACATCTGCTAGAGTGTCCGTTCGGAGAGATTCCTATGCCGACCTTGCTGTCCCATCCCACTCGAATTCAGGCCGCCGGAACCAAGCCCAAGCTCATTGACGAATACGTGGGACGAGTAAACTCACACACCGCGGCCCTGAGTATTGCCCACATGAGCAGTCCCCAAGGTTGGGAGGAGCCCGGACAGACCCCGGAATTCGATGAATTTACGCTCGTATTGAAAGGAAGCCTGCGGGTCCGGTACCGTGACGGGGAGATGGATGTCCGCGCCGGGCAAGCTGTCATCGCACACCGCGGCGAGTGGGTTCAATATTCCACTCCGGAGCATGGCGGAGCCGAGTACATCGCCGTCTGCCTGCCTGCGTTTTCGCCGCGAACTGTGCATCGCGATTCCTGATCGCCAACTCCTGTGCATCGCTGTGGGAAATCGAAAAGAAACTTTTCTTCCGCGAGATCATTCCGGTCCTGAATCTTGCACTCTCATCTTGGGAACCGATATCGCGCAATATTCGCTTCCAGCTCTTGACCGCATCTTCGCTCGAGAGTAACAGTGATCCATCAAAAAAAAGCTAACCCTGATGCACGTGAGAGACGAAAGAACAGGTATCTGTTAGCCGAAACCGGGCCCTGGGTGGCCCTGAGACAGCCGGGTTGTCTCGTGCAAAGTGTTATCTCGTCTCAGGCAACCCGGCTGTCGCTTCTTAAGTAGCTGCCAGGCGCGCTGTCTTTTTGCCTGGTTCATTTCGCTGCTCGTACCGGATCGAGTCCATTGCATGAAATCTAAAGCGGGAGCTGGCTCCCGGAATAGGAGCAATTCCATGGCCGCCGTAATGCCACTACCTGTGCTCGAGAAAGATATCTTTCAAGTCCCAGTGCCCAAGCCGATCCCCCCTTATGGATATGTCGAGCTGCAAGCTGGACAGATCGTCGGGACGGGGTGGCTCCAGGAATTCCCTGACACTCGTGACTTCACCGATCAACATCCCCAAGTCGCCGAAATCGTAGACAAGCTGAACATCACCCGAGCCCGGAAGGCGACCCGCCTCACCCTGCCAACAGAAGTTGATCTGCGCCCCTGGTGCTCGCCGATCGAAGATCAGGGCTTGCTCGGCTCTTGCACCGCCAATGCGGCCGCCGGCATTGTTGAGTACTACGAGCGGCGCGCCTTCAATCGCTTCATTGACGCCTCTCGTTTGTTCATCTACAAAACCACCCGTGATCTGCTGGGCTGGACCGGGGACACCGGCGCTTATATCCGCACAACCATGGCCGCACTCACCATGTTTGGAGTTCCGCCGGAGAATTACTGGCCCTATACCGACCGGCATCAGCCCGGAACCGGCAACGAGCGCACCTTCGATCTCGAGCCCACCGCGTTCACCTATGAGGTGGCAGAGAAGTTTGAAGCCATGAATTACATCTGCCATGACCCGTTCGGCACCCCGGTGCCTCCGGCTACCCTGTTGAACAACATCAAACTGTTCCTCGGCGCCGGTATTCCTGTGATGTTCGGTTTCTACGTCTTCCCGTCCTACACTCAAACTGATGTGTTGGGGGCGTTCCCCTACCCAACGCCGGGAGAGAGGGCGTTCGCCGGACACGCCGTCGTGGCTGTCGGATACGACGACAACATGAAGATCAAAAACCTGGTCTCGAACAAAACCACAACGGGCGCCCTGTTGATTCGTAACTCCTGGGGCACCAAGTGGGGCAATGGCGGATATGGTTGGCTGCCGACGAACTATGTTTTGTCGCAGTACGCCAGCGATTTCTGGTCACTGCTCGGGATGAAATGGATCGAAACGAAACAGTTTGGCTTGCCGATCTAACATCCTTTTTGGTCTTTGTGGGCGGCCCTCCCGGCCGCCCTGTTTCATCCCACACGCACCCCGATTTCATCCAGGTGCGCCAGCAGGTCCGCGGGATCGGCATACACGCGGTAAGCTCCCGCCTGGATCAGTTCATCTTCGCCGTAACCTCCGGAAAGCAATCCCACACCCAGGGCGCGGGCTCGTCGCGCCGCCAGTAAATCCCATACGCTGTCTCCGATGACCACACAGTCGGCAAGATCCACGCCAACTTTTTTCGCCGCGGCCAAAAATAAGTCGGGAGCCGGCTTGGCATGCTCGACTTCATCCCGGGTCACCACGGGCACGTTCGCGCCGACGCCCAGCATATCCAGCGCAAACTGCGCCTTATCGCGTTTTCCACTGGTCGCAATCGCCCACCTCACGTTGGCTTTGTCTAGTCCCGCCAGCAACTCTTTCGCGCCCGGCAACAGGTGAACCTCTTTCTGGCGGCGGCCGTATGCCTCGCCATGCAACTCTTGCAGTTTCTCCGCTTCTGCGGCGACCAGTTTGCGTCCGGTGTCGCGGGTGAACGCGTGAATGATGAGGCCGCCGCTCATCCCGATCCGGCGATGGATCTTCCAATTCGACAGTTCAACCCCGAGCGTGTCCAGCGCCTCCCGCCAGGCCAACACATGCTGATACACGCTGTCGATCAGGGTTCCGTCGAGGTCAAACAAAAAAATTGGAGTAGGCGCTGCGCTTTTCTTACCGGTCATGCCGCAAAGATAGCAGTCGGACCATCAGAGTTGCCCGATCCAACATATTGTTTTCGCTGTGCTACTATAAATTTCAGTTGTTTTCACCGTTGCTGTGGGCCCAGTTTTCGTTTCATCGGCCGGCGGCATTCTGGCCGCCTTAAGATCACTCTGACCGGAATTCATTGATGAAAGATACCCTGGGAGTCCTGTTGGCCGGAGGAGCAGGCGAGCGCCTGTATCCCCTCACCCGTGACCGCGCCAAGCCCGCCGTTACCTTCGGCGGCATTTACCGCATCATTGACATCACGCTTTCCAATTGCATCAACTCCGATCTGCGCCGGGTCTACATCCTGACCCAGTACAAGGCCCTCTCCCTGAACCGCCACGTGCGTGAGGGCTGGAACATCGTCGGGCGCGAAATGGGAGAGTTCATCGAGGTTCTGCCTCCCATGAAGCGGGTCAGCGAATCGTGGTACCAGGGCACTGCCGACGCCGTTTACCAGAACATCTACTCCATCGGATCCGAGCAGCCCAAGCACGTTCTGATCCTCTCCGGCGACCATATCTACAAAATGAACTACGGGCTCATGCTCAAACAGCATGAAGATTCCGGCGCCGACGTCACCCTGGCCACCATTCAGATCGATCCTGGCGAGGTCTACCGTTTTGGCGTGGTGGATGCCGATCGCGAGAGCCGCGTGCATGGCTTCGAAGAGAAGCCCAAGGTCACCGAGCTGCGTTCGCCCTACAATTCGGAGAAAGTCGCAGCTTCCATGGGCATTTATCTGTTCAGCACGGATGTTTTAATCCCGGTGCTGCTCAAAGATGCCGAAGATCCCGACTCCTCGCATGATTTTGGCAAAGACATTCTGCCGAAAATGGTGGATGACTATCGCGTTTATGCGTACGACTTCGTAGACGAGAACAAGAAAGAAGCGCTGTACTGGCGCGACGTGGGAACTCTCGAGGCCTATTACGAAGCCAACATGGACATTGTGTCAGTGTCCCCGGTCTTCAACCTATACGATTCCGACTGGCCCATTCGAACTCACCAGCGCCAATATCCGCCGGCCAAGTTCGTGTTTGCAGAACCGGGGCGAACCGGCACCGCACTCGACTCCATCGTATCCTCGGGCTGCATCATTTCCGGAAGCAGCGTGCGCAATAGCGTCATATCGCCCGACGTGCGGGTGAACTCGTTCAGCGAGGTCGACGACAGCATTCTGTTTTCGCACGTCAACGTGGGGCGGCATTGCCGCATCCGCCGCGCGATTATTGATCGCGATGTGCATATTCCGGAGGGCACCACGATTGGATATGACAGCGAGGCCGATCGCCAGCGTTACTTCGTAACCGATAGTGGCATTACTGTAGTAACCCGGGACTACTCATTATTTGAAAATCCGGTGACCGTGGACTACTTCACCAGCGAATAGCCCGTACAGCAGGGGCAGCCTGCCCAGCGGCGCAGTTTCGCCGAGCCAGCTCAACAGATGATAGTGAAAACTTTTACCAATTTTTAACCAGTCCGCGGTCTTGGAGCAATCCTTCTACTTGCTCTTCCCCCCGGCTCTGGTGCAACATCGTCTGAGAAGAAAGCCCTCCAGGCAGTCCTGAACGCCTGTACGAAGCCCGAGCCTCGACAGAGCCAGTTTCCGGAGCCCACGTAATCGCACCTTCTTCGTCTGAGGTAGCCATGAAGTGGATGGAACATCAGTCGGCACGGATCGCGACGATTGTCGTTGGCGCGGCGGTGTGCCTGACCGTCGCCACTCCAAGGGCATCCGGAGAACTGCATTGGCAGAACCAGAAGAAGGAGGCCCTGAAGATCCGGCTTATTGCCCTGGCCTTCTCCTATCCGCGTTCCAGTTTCTTTCCGAGCGACGAGGTTTTCATTGCTGAAGACGAGTTCGAGAAAAACGAGACCCGGCTGGTAAAGCTGGTTTACGATTTCCTGCCTTATCAGCCGCCCCTGTCGGAATCGGGGTTGGATTACTTTGTGGTGCACGAAATGTCGGCCGTGCGCGATCCCAGTTGCGATGAGAGCATGTCGCACATGGCTTCTGAGATGGTGAGCGATCCGACGCCCGAGGGAGAACATCCCATGTGGAAGTATTCCGCCGAGGCTCCCAACATCGACGTCGATCACCGCAACGCCGCGCTACGCTGCTATCGCACCAGCGCCCAGGACTACAACCGCCAAGTGCGCGCTCCGATCGAACGCGAACCGGAGAGGCCGGTGCTGAGCCATCGCTGAAGCGCTTTCTTTGCTTCAGCCATGACTTCCCCCAAGACGTCATCCCGAAAAGCCGCGTTCTTCAGCGGCCTGAGGGATCTCGCGTGCACATTTTTTGCGCTGAGGTCGCGGAGAAAATGTCATTGTTAAAATGCCCATCCTCGATTCCTCGTCGCATCCTCGTGCCACTCGATGGCCTGGAATGTATAGCTCGGCGCTTCCAGCAGCGCGTTCGCTACGGCAACTTCCTCCAGCACGCGGATTTCATCATCGGGAATTTGCGCGACCAGTTCCTGCCCATGAACATTCGAGGTTTTCATCGCCAGCGTCAGCAGCTTTCGCCACAATGACGCCGAAGGCCACTCCGCTTTGATTGCCAGGTTCGGATGGTCGGCATCGGTGTCCTTCTCATATATTTTCTTGGCGATTTTCATCCCCTCTCCTAACGCTTTCTGGGCGCGTTCTGAGTCATTCATCTTCTGATAGGTCGTTATCATTCGCGTGACCACGTGCCCCGCCTGCTGCAGGCTCATCTGGTCCAGGGACTTGCGTATTTCTTCCAGCGCCTTGTCGGCCGTTGCCGGATCCTTTTCCGCCACACTGACTGCAATCTCAGCCAAGCTGTTGGCGCGCGGGGAATAAGACGCCGGCCCTGTCGGCCCCCATAATGGCAGGCTGAGCGCCGTCTCCAGGGCAGCCTTCGGATCGGATCGAGTTTCCTCCCTGGCATGCATCGCCTTGTCCTGGATCTGTCGCTGGTATTGGTCGAGAGCCTGGTCAGCAGCGGCGTCCGCTGCCGTTCCTCCTACTCTCACATCCGGGAAGTCTTCGCTGACTTCTTCCTCCTTCGTCAGGGGCGTATCCCGGTATGCGCTGTTCAGCGATGCCAGACCCTTAGGATACTTATGGAGCGCGCCCGAAACCGCTGTATGCTCTTGCAACAAGCTCTCGGCTCGCGATGAGTCCAACTCCTGCAATACCGGCAACAGCTCAAATAGGCGGTATTCGTAAGGTGAGAACGAAACTCCGCCTTTGCCTGTGCTGAAGCTCACCTGATTGTCGTCATGAGTTTCGCTTTTTTCTTTGGCTGTACTCAAAAGCAGATCGATCGCTTCCAAAACGATTGGCTTCGGCAGATGTTGCCAGAAACGAATCACCAACGTGCCCAGGTCCTCGATCGCCAGAAATGAATCCTCGTCTTTCCCGGTGTTGCGATAATTGTTGAGCGCCTCGTTGAATACAGCTTGCCGCTCATCTGGGCGCAATGCCAACATCAACTCCGAGGCCGCATCATAAGGAAACTCCTTCTCCTCCCGCATTCTTCCCAGCAACTCCGTCGCATGATCCAAGTGACCGTCCCTAACATTCTTGGAGATGAGAGCTCCCATAATCGACCGCCGCACTTCATTTTCACTTTGCGGGAGCAGATCCTCCACATCCTTTGGCCATCGCGAGACCATTTCCTGCAGGATCTGGAGTTCGAGCCAAGGCTTGCTGTGGCAAGTGTCCGGCTTGAAGAAGCAGGGCAGATCGGGATGCTCATCTTCCACGCTAGTCGCGGCTCGAAACGACTCTCTTACCTTCACCCGCACCTGGTCGCGATCGATCTTTTCGTATCCATGCGCCGCTTGCCAGAGAACGGCCGCGCGCATGGCGGGGTCCAACGCCGCTGCCTTGGCAATCGCCGCCTTCAACATGTCGAGTCCACGCTGCTGGTCCTGCGTCAACTTGGGTTTCGCAGGAGCGGTTTTGCTCACCTGCTTTTTGCCGATGTCGTTCTTGGAGTTGGCCGCGATCACTCTCAACGATACGCAAAGAATGATCCCCAGCAGGACGGGACCCAGCTTCCAGTTATGCATCTCACGAAACCTCTTAGAAGACAGATTTTCACTCTTCTTGTGCGGGATTTCAGCAGTCTTCGGTCAACAAATGGACGAGGGCGCCCTATTCGCCGTCCATTCGCCGCCTTTACATCGCTGCTACAATCCCATGACTTACAATCCAAGCGGAACTTCTTAAGCCACAAAAACGTATTTCTTTTGTGGTGTTAAGCTTGGGGCGAGGTGTGGGTACGAGCCTGCGCTCCGGCCTAGAAACCAGGAGTTCCGGGGAGTGCCGGTTGGAAGATACCCAGGTCGTCGCTTCGCTCGTACGCCGCTGTATCAGCGGCGACGCGATTGCCTGGGAGGAGATCGTGCAGCGCTATAACCGGCGCATCTATAACATTTGCTATCGTTTCGCCGGCTCGGCCGACGATGCCCAGGACCTCACCCAGGAAGTTTTCATCAAGGTTTACCGCACCCTTTCCTCGTACGACTCCGATAAGGCCGCGTTCATGACCTGGGTCACAACGGTGACTCGTAACCTGCTGGTGGACCACTTCCGCAAGACCAAGCAGGACCGCCTGACCGACTCGCTCGACAACGCCGCTTCGGAACATGAAGACGCTCAGCCACTTAGCGAGCAGATTCCGGACCAGACCGCGGCCCCTGACGCCTCCGTCCAGAGCCGCGAGACCCGGGAAACGGTTCACCGGGCGTTGCAAAAGCTGTCCCCCGAGCTGCGGGAAGCAGTGATTTTGCGGGACTTACAGGATATGGACTACCGGGAAATCGCGCTTGCCCTGAAAGTTCCCGAGGGAACGGTAAAGTCCAGGATCAACCGGGGACGTGCGGAACTTGCGCGCCTCCTCCAACGTACATATAAACAGGTGATTTGATGCCAGGTGAATTCCATAACGGAATGCAGTGCACCGAGTTCGACGCTGTCCTGAGCGACGCCATGGATGCAGTTTTGTCCGGCGCCAAATGGGAGAGCTTCCAGGCTCACGCCCGCAGCTGCCAGTTGTGTGGGCCGCTCTGGGCAGAGGCCCAGGAAGGGCGCCACTGGCTGAAGTCGCTCGAGGAAGTTGAACCTCCAGTGAACCTGGTGAACAACATCCTCATTGCCACAACCGGGCTGGATACGATTCGTCTGCGTGGCCAGGCCTCGGAGCCTTCCAAGCCGTCTCTGACGGACCGCATGCGCGACCTGCTTGGCACGTTTGTCTCCCCTGTCTGGGCACTGGCGCGCCAGCCACGCTTTGTCATGTCGTTCGGAATGGCGTTCTTCTCACTTTCGGTTGCGCTCAGCGTGGCCGGAGTCAAGCTGAACGATCTGGCTCATATAGACCTGCGGCCGGGCGCGATACGACGCACCTACTACGAAACTTCTGGTCGCGTGCATCACTTCTACGAAAACATTCGTTGGGTTTACGAGATCGAGTCCCGGGTACGCGAATTCAAACGCGCGACCACGCCCGCGGAACCCGCTCCGGAAGAAGAAAACAATAAGCAGAGGAAAAACGACAACACCAGTGGACAACCTGACCAAAAACAGGAACGCAACTACAGCCAGGGAGAGAACCAGCCAGTGCTGGCCGCAACTCCCGACGATCCGCCTGTAGTGATGGGGACCACTCACAGGAGGTTTGCATGAACTGCGCCAACCATCCCGATACGGGTGCAACGGCTTACTGCCGCACCTGCGGGAAAGCGCTTTGCCCGCAGTGCACCCGCGATGTACGCGGAGTCATTTACTGCGAAAACTGTCTGGCGGCTCGCATTGAGGGAAGTGCGCCGCCATCGGCAGTCTACTCACCCATCACCGATCCGGGGAGTCCTCACAAGACTTCTCCGGTACCCGGCTCAGGACCCAACCCGGCTCTGGCAGGCATTCTGGGCGCAATTCCTTTCGGCGTCGGGGCCATTTACAACGGTCAATATGCCAAAGGACTCGCTCACATGCTGATTTTCGTGGGCTTGATTGTCGGGGCGAGCCATGGGGGAGAGCTATGGGGTACGGTCTTCGGGGTCGCTATTCCATTTTTTGTCTTTTACCAAATTTTTGACGCCGTTCGATCTGCAAAAGCCATTCAGATGGGCCAGCCCGCACCAGATCCCTTTGGTCTCGGACAAGTTTTTAGTAGCGGGGAACGCGTTGACGTGTCCAAGACGCCGGTGGCGGCAATCGTCCTTATTGGGCTCGGAACCTTGTTTCTTTTGAACACGACTCTCGACTTGCGGCTGGAACACATCTGGCCGGTCTTTTTGGTGCTACTCGGGCTATGGCTGCTCGCGAGACGGCTGGGCTATGTGGGTTCTGGTAAGACCTATGACTGCGATCGGTGCAGAAGTGGCAGCCTGATGGGTCCAGCGATTCTTGCGACGGTCGGAGTGATCTGGCTTCTGGACGATTTAACTCGTTTTGAGTGGCAGCGCACGTGCCCCATTCTTCTGGTTGTGATTGGTCTGGTGAAGTTCTTGCAGAGCAACGCCTCTGACGCAGGCCATCAAAGTCCGCCAGTACAATCCGGCCCGGCTGCAATGACGGGTGAGATCCAGCCTCCTCCCACCGAGGTGAAACATGGCTAGCCCGATACAAGCTCCTCCTTCGCCGCCGCAACCCCGGCGCTCGATGTTTGGGCCGATCCTGCTGATCGCGCTCGGCGTGCTGTTCCTGCTGGGTACTATGGGGGTGCTCCACTGGAACCATCTGGGCCGCTGGTTCGCGCACTACTGGCCCGTGATCCTGATCTTCGCCGGCGTCGTCAAACTGCTTGAGTACCAGAGCGCCCAGCGCGCCGGCTACCGGCCGCGTGGACTTGGCGCAGGCACCATTTTCCTGCTGATCGTTTTTGTGGTGATTGGCCTTGCCGCTACCCAGGCCGCCCGCTTCAACTGGGACGCCGTTCGCGACAATATCGACATTGACAACGGCGACTTCGAGTTGTTCGGCCATACTTACAACTACGACGATCAACTCGACCAGCCTTTTCCCGGCCACGCCAGCCTGCGCATCAACAGCGAGCGCGGCGCGATCAACCTCAGCACCTCGGATGACGAGCACATCCACGTCGTCATTCACAAGCGGGTCAGCGCCGATACTCAGCAAGAGGCCGACAAGGCGAATGACAGCTCGAAGCCTCAAATCACCAGCAGCGACAACGTGGTCACGCTGAACGCCAATACCCAGGGCGCAGGCGAACACCGGGTCGCCACTGACATGGACGTGTCCATCCCGCGCAAGGCCGATGTCATCATCGTGGCCAAGCATGGAAATGTAAACATCATGGGTCGCGACGGCGTAGTTGATCTGACCTCGGCGCGCGGCGATATCTCGATGTCAGACGTCAATGGCAAGGTCAATCTGAACCTCGATCACAGTTCCGCGCGGGTTTCCCAGGTCACGGGCGACATCTCAGTCGAGGGACACGCCAATGAAGTCTCCTTCGAAGACGTAAAAGGTTCGGTCCGCCTGAATGGAGAATTCATGGAGAGCATCAAAATCGCGCGCGTGACCGGAATCGTAGGCTTCAAGTCGTCGCGTACCGATCTTGAGTTCGCCAATCTGAAAGGCGATCTGGACCTGGACTCCGGGGACCTTCGCGCCAGCGACATTACTGGACCGGTGCGCCTGATCACTCGCTCCAAAGACATCCGCCTTGACGGGGTCAGCGGCGACGTCCGCGTGAAAGACCAGAACGGCACCATCGAATTGCGCATGACCAAGGTGGGAAGCGTCGACCTGGAAAACCGCAAAGGGGACATTGAAGTTTATCTACCCGAAAAGGCAGCTTTCCAACTGGATGCCCGCACTCGCAATGGCGAGGTGCAGTCAGACTTCCACGAAATCAAGCTCGACAACGCCAATGATACGGGGGTTGCCAGCGGCACGGTAGGTTCCGGCGGTCCTCGCATCAGCATCAACAACGAGCACGGCATCATTGACATCCGCAAGGGATCGATGACCGCGGAAACGCCAGAAATCCCCACCCCGCCCAAGACTCCGAAAACGCCCAAGCTCAACGCTCCCCCGGAGCCGACGGATAATTAGTATCGAATACCTGTAAGACTGGACGTCATCCCGAGACCCGCGAAAGCCGGTCGAGGGATCTCGCGAGCACGAACCCTCTACCGAGTCGCGTCGCCCTATGCTTCGAGCGGACCGCTGACTCGCGGCTTCTGATTCATGTTATTTTGAATATCCGCATGATCCGCCCTTACAACGGAATCGTTCCCATAATCCCAGACTCCTGCTACGTAGACGAATCCGCCCAGATCATCGGCGACGTCGTTCTCGGCGAACACGCCAGCGTCTGGATGAACGCAGTCATCCGCGGAGACGTCTTCGCGATCCGCATTGGCGCCCACTCAAATGTGCAGGACTGCAGCGTGCTCCACGGCATGAAACAGAAATATGGTGTGACCCTGGGTGAATACGTCACCGTCGGGCACTCGGTCACGCTTCACGGATGCACCGTCGAAGACCGCTGCCTGATCGGCATGGGATCGGTGATCCTGAACGGCGCGGTCATTGGCGCAGGCTCCATCATTGCCGCCGGCACATTGATCCCGGAGAAAACCATTGTCGAGCCGGGATCTCTGTGGATGGGTTCTCCGGGCAAGTTCCGCCGCAAGCTCGACGAAAAGGATCAGGAGATGATCCTGATGTACGCAAGAAATTATCTGGAGTACAAAGACACGTATTTGAGCGAGGTCAGCAGCCGGTAGTCAGGAGTCGGTTTCCCGCATTCAGCATTCAGCACTCAGCCACAAAAGATTGTCTTCATATATCCTATCTAATTCAGGCATTGTCATTCGAGGCGAAGGCGAGGAATCTGCTTTCACGTGCAGCACCGCTGCCCTGAAATGACTGAGTGCTGAATGCCGAGTGCTAAATGATCAAAGCCCCGCGCGGAACTCGAGACCTGCTGCCGCCCGATACGGCGCGTTGGAATTTCGTCGAGGCCGCTGCGCGCGAGGTCTTCCGCGCTTACAACTTTCACGAGATCCGCACGCCGATCTTCGAGTCCACCGAACTCTTCGCCCGCGGCGTGGGCGAAGAAACTGACATCGTTTCCAAAGAAATGTACACCTGGGAGGATCGCGGCCGCGCCGAAAGCGACAAGGGCCAATCTCTCACCCTCCGTCCCGAAAACACCGCCGGCGTGGTGCGCGCTTACATCGAGCACAAGCTTTGGGAACGCGGCCTCAACAAGCTGTTCTACATCGGCCCGCAGTTCCGCCGCGAGCGCCCGCAGAAAGGCCGCTACCGGCAGTTCTTTCAGATCGGCGCCGAGATTCTCGGCCCTTCCGCCGCTGGCAGCGAATCGCCCGCGCGCGACGCCGAGATTCTCGAGTTGCTCGCGACCTTTCTCGACCGCATCGGCATCACCGGATGGACGCTCGAACTCAATTCCGTCGGCTGCCCGAACGATCGCGCGACCTACAACGAAGCTCTGCGCAAAGCGCTCGAACCCGTCGCGCCCAAGATGTGCGTGGACTGCCAGCGCCGCGCTGTCACCAACCCGCTCCGCGTCTTCGACTGCAAGGTTCCTGAAGATCAACCCATCATCGAGACGCTGCCCCGCATCTCGCAGTATCTCGACGAACCCTGCCGCAAGCACTTCGAAGAAGTGCTGAGCATTCTGAACGCGGTGGGCGTTCCCTTCACAATCAACGATCGCCTGGTGCGCGGCCTCGACTATTACACCCGCACCGCGTTCGAGTTCACCCACGGTGCGCTGGGCGCGCAGAACGCAATTCTCGGCGGAGGCCGCTACGACGGTCTTTCCGAATCCCTCAGAGGCCCGCAAGCGCCCGGCATCGGCTTTGCGATCGGCGAAGACCGCCTGGTCATGTCGCTCAACGAGTCCCCCGACTCCGTCCAGAAGAAGCCCGATGTCTACATCGCGCCACTTGGCGCCGGCATGAATATTGAAGCCGCCCGCCTAGCCCGCGAACTGCGCCGTCACGGCGTGATCACCGAACTCGGCGACGAGAACTTCCGCCTGAAGAAATCTCTCGAAACTGCCAGCAAGCTAGACGCCCGCTATGCCCTGATCGTCGGCGAGAATGAAGTCAAATCCCAAACCTTCGCCCTGAAGAACCTCGCCACCGGGGAGCAGATCGCGGTTCCGCGCGCGGACCTGCGCTCTCGGATACTTAACTAGCGGCCCTGTCGCACTGTCGTTGACTTTGCCTGGCCGCGACTCTAGCATTTCCCCGCGTGCAAAACCTCACAGGAGACATCGCATGAAACCGTTCTCCGCAAGAACCCTGTTGATCGCACTCGCTCTTAGCGTTTCCGCGCTTGCACAAATGCCAATGCCTAAGCCTAGCGCCGAACTCAAGAAGCTCGACTACTTTGTCGGTAATTGGACCATGGACGCCGACGCCAAGCCGGGCCTCATGGGTCCTGGCGGCAAGATGAGCTTGAAGGAAAAGAACGAATGGATGGACGGCGGCTTCTTCGTCATCGTCCACTCCCGGTTTTCCAGCGAAAAGATGGGCAGTGGGACCGGCATCTCGCTCATGGGATACAACCCAGAGGACAAGACCTACTTCTACGACGAATACAACAGTATGGGAGAAGCCGCTCGCTCGACTGGAACCAACGAAGGCGATACCTGGACCTGGATGGGGGAGCAGAAAATGGGGCCCCAGGTCATGAAAGGCCGCTTCATCATGAAGATCCTCTCGCCCACCGCCTACAACTTCAAATACGAAATCTCCACCGATGGCGCCACCTGGAACCTGGTTATGGAAGGCAAAGCCACAAAAAGCTGATCTCGCTTGCTGAATCTTGTGTCCCTTGTGGTGCTTCCACAAGGGGCACATCGGTAGCACGAGCCTTGACAACACCTGCCGCAAATGGCTGAATGTTGCCATGAAACGCTTCTTAATCGTCCTTCTGTTCGCCGCCGCATGCTTTGCCCAAAGCACCGAACAAACTCTGATTGAGCTGCAGAAGGCTGCCGCCACCGCGCAAACGAAAAAAGACGCCGACTTCTTCCGACGCACTCTGACCGACGACTATCTCAGCATCGGATCCGGCGGGGATAGCGGTCACAAAGCCGATCTGGTGGAAGGTATCTCCGAATCGGACATCACCGGCATCCAGCTGTACAACTTCAAGTTCGTCCCGATTGACGAAAACTCCGCCATCCTCGCCTATGACGCGGTGATTCATCGACCCCGCCACAACGTTGGCGCACGCCGCTACCAGCACGTCAGCTCGATCTGGGTGAAGCAAGGCGACACCTGGAAGCTGAAATTCCAGCAGGCCACGCCCAACGAATGGAGCTACGGCGACTTCGACTGATCTCTCTGCCGCAAGCACCGATGAGGTCACCCAAGCGCAGCGAGGGATCTCGCGTGTGCGCGATGAGCAGCCGGTTCCAAATCTGTCCGGCCAAATGCAAATTGCCAATTGCTCGGTGCAGGGTTTTCCGCTCCCTGCTCTATAATCGTGAGTTCGGCCCCGGGCCACACTCCAGACCGTAAGGATTATCTTTGCTCGACTTTCTAGGCGATCTCAGGCGTACACATATGTGCGGCGCGCTCCGCGCCTCCGATGCCGGTAAAACCGCGGTCCTCATGGGATGGGTCAATCGCCGCCGCGATCTCGGCAACCTCGTCTTCATTGACATCCGCGACCGATCGGGCGTGACCCAGATCGTCTGCGACAAGGAACGCAACCCCGCTCTCCACACGAAGGCCGGCGAGTTGCGCAACGAGTTCGTCATCGCGGTCCGGGGATCGGTCAAGCTTCGCGACGGCAACACGGTCAACAAGAACATCCCCACCGGCGAAATCGAGATGATCGCCGACGAGTTGCGCATCCTCAACGAATCCAAGCAGCCGCCCTTCCTTCCCGGCGACACAGTCCTGCCGAACGAGGAACTGCGCCTGCAATACCGCTACATTGATCTGCGGCGCGACGCCATGCAGCGCAACATCGCGCTCCGGCACAACGTGGCCATTGCGATCCGCGATTATCTTTCGTCGCAGAATTTCTTTGAAATCGAAACTCCCTTCATGACGCGTTCCACCCCCGAGGGCGCGCGCGACTACCTCGTGCCCAGCCGGGTGCAGCCGGGCAGCTTCTACGCGCTGCCGCAGTCCCCGCAATTGTTCAAGCAGATCCTCATGATCTCGGGCTTCGACCGGTACTTCCAGATCGTGCGCTGCTTCCGCGACGAGGACCTCCGCGCCGATCGCCAGCCGGAATTTACCCAGATCGACCTGGAAATGTCGTACCCTCAACCCGAGCGCGTCTGGGAGGTAGTCGAAGGTTTTCTCACGGCCGCGTTCAAGGCCGCCGGGCTGGAGATCAAGACTCCCTTCCCGCGCATGTCGTATGACGACGCAATCCGGCTCTATGGCAGCGATAAACCAGACATGCGACTGCCTGGGTTGACGGATGTGCGCGAGTTTTTCGGCCAGGAGAACCTAAGCACGCTCAGCATCAGCGCGGAGCTGCCCATCGTCGCCATCCGCATTCCAAAGGTCGGCGAGCTCTCACGCAAGGAGCGCGACGACATTAAGCCGCTCTTTACTTCGCGTGGTGGCGCGAAGTTGTTTGAAGACTTCAAGCGCATGGAAAAATCGTTCCCAGAGACCGCCGCCAAAATCCGCGAGAAGAGCCAGGCCGAGCCCGATGATCTGCTCGTGATCGTCGCCGGAGACGGCAAGCCCGCCGAGCACAAATCCGAGGGCGGCGTGAAGCCCGAGGTCAAACAGCACGATCACGCGGTGTACACGGCCGCTGGACTGCTTCGCGTTGCGCTGGGGCAGAAATACTCCGCCAAGCACGGCCTCTTCACGAAGAGTGGAAACACGTCAAAAGACTATCGCTTCCTCTGGGTTACCGATTTCCCGATGTTCGAGTACGACGAGGAGGGCCAGCGCTGGGCCGCGGCGCACCACCCCTTCACCTCGCCCCATGAAAAGGACATGGACAAGCTCGAATCCAACCCCGGCGCCGTGCGCGCGCTTGCGTACGATGTTGTGCTGAACGGCACCGAACTGGGCTCAGGCTCCATCCGTATTCACCGTCAGGACATCCAGCGCAAGATTTTCCATGCGCTGGGCATGACCGAAGACGAGGCCCGCGCCCGCTTCGGCTTCTTCCTGGAAGCTCTCGAGTATGGCACGCCTCCCCACGGAGGCATAGCCCTCGGCCTCGACCGTATCGTGATGATCCTGGCAGGAGCCGACAGCCTCCGCGAAGTCATTCCCTTCCCAAAAACTGCCCGCGCAGTCGACCTGATGGTGGACGCGCCAACTCCGGTCAGCGACGCGCAACTGAAGGAGCTGGGAATCCAGGTGAAGAAGTAGAGGCGCACCTTTTCTGGTGCGATCCAGAGCGCGACGATCCCTGTATAGTAACGGGCTGTGAATCGTCGCACGCTGTTGCAAGCTCTCGCAGCTTGTTCTGGAAGCCTGTTGCTGGAATCGTGTGCCAGGCGCGTACATCCAGCGCCGAACCCTGCGTCCGCCCCCCAACTGCATCTGCCCAAGGTGCTGGTGTCCGAGGACCGCGAGATTCGCACGACTGTATGCCTGCGTCCTTTTCGGGCGCCGGGGTTTCGTTTGGCGGCGGAAAAATTGGGCAACAAGCTCTGCGTTCACAATTATGGGCATGGAGGAGCAGGGATAACCCTGTCATGGGGAACAGCGCAATTAGCAAGCGAAGAGGTGCGGCAGTCCGGCGAGAAACAAGTTGCGGTTCTGGGCTGTGGAGTCGTCGGCCTGGCGGCTGGCCGCTTGCTTCAGCAAATAGGAAAGGAAGTCACGATTTACACCAGGACTCTTCCCCCGGAAACTACTTCCAATTCAGCCGGCGGGCTCTGGCTACCTTACTCTCTTTTTGATCCTGACCGTGAAACACCGGAGTTTCACCAGCAATACTTGCAGTCGGTCAAATTTTCCTACACCTACTTCCAGCAGTTTGCGGGAGACGAGTACGGCGTGCGCTGGATGCCCAGTTACGTGATTACAGAGGAGCCGATCCAGGAGACCGCCATGCTCGGGCCCAAGGGCCCGTTTCCCGAGGTTTTCCCCGAGTTGCGAGACCTGCAGCCCTCCGAACACCAGTTCCCTTCGCGCCATGTCCGGCAATTCATGGCCATGCTGATTGAGCCCCACGTCTATTTGCGGGCGCTGCTGCGAGACTTTCGCCTGGCTGGCGGAACAGTGGTGTTGCAGGAGTTTCACGATACGGCCGAGATCGCCACAATACCGCAGCCGGTTGTAGTGAACTGCACCGGGCTGGGCGCCCGGGCCTTGTTCTCAGATACAGAACTCATCCCCATCAAGGGCCAGTTGACATACCTGTTGCCTCAGCCAGAAGTGAACTACATTGTGCTGGCCGGCGATCTGTACATGTTTCCCCGTCGTGACGGCATCGTGCTTGGCGGTACGCACACGCGCGGTGACTGGAGCCTTGAGCCGGACCTCGCAGCAAAGAGCCGTATCCTGGCAGCACATGCAAAAGTGTTCAGCAGACTTTAGCGCTGGGAAAACGCGACCGTAATCGCCGTTATCACTCATCGCACGACTTCAGGCCCTCTCGCTGCTGACCGTAACCGTGTGACGATGACAACGCACGGCACGGAGCCGCCCAAAAAAACCTGAACTTTAGCTCCTTCCGGCCCTTCTCTTCCCCATCCAGTAGATCACCACCCCGATCACCACCAGCAGCCCCGACAAGCCAACGATTTTTATTACTGCGAGCGGCTTATTCGGTTCATCGGCCGGGGGGATAACCGAGATCGCAATGGTGAACGTTGTGGTAACAAAACCGACCACAGCTGCGATTCTGGCGACCGGCTTGCCTCCGGGAACGCGGATCACGCCCGGGCCTGCGGGCTCGCGCTGCAATTTGTACATGGCGGCGAAAACATACAGATAGGGAATGAAATACGTGATCACTCCCATGCTGACGAGCACGTCGTAGGCGCCCTTGATCGAGGTGCCGGCCTGGCCGAGGAAAATGAACAGCGCTCCGAACAGGAACTGGGTGAGCAAGCCCATCCACGGGGTTTTCCATCTTGGGTGCAGGGCTCCGAAAACCGGCGGCAGAAAGCGATCGATCCCGGCCACGAACGGCAGCCTGGCAACAGCGGCCAGATAAGCTCCGGCCGCGCCTACATTGCTGAGTGCGATCAGAAACGCCGCGAATGGGATAACGGCTTCCCAGTGAATCTTGTGGGCGGTGCTCGAAATGGCCTGCATCAGTCCTTGCAGGTTTCCGACCTCCGAAGGAGGTAGCGCAAGCAACACGCCGATAGTGCCCACGATGTAGCAGAAGGCAACTGTAATGCCCGCGATGAACAATGCCCAGGGAATCACTCGCCGCGCGTTCTTGATTTCGTCCCCCATCAGCGAAGCGGTCTCGCTGCCTGCAAAGGCATAGATCAGCACCGACCAGAACACCATGTCTTTGATCTGCGTGCTGGGGACCATGGTGTGGCCGCTGAACACCGTCGCCGATCCGAATTGGCGGTAGGCGATTGCTCCCATGAGCACCACGATGATGGCGGGGATCCACATGGCGAGCGCGCCCAGGTTGTGCAGCCAGGTCCCGACATCGAGTCCTACGACGTTCATCCACGTGGCGGCGCCCAGCGCGATCAGCGAAAACAGCACGTAGTAGCTTGTGTTGTTTTGATAATGCGCCCACTGGTCATGCCGAATGTACAGCGCGTTGCTGGCTGCGAAGTACAAGACCGCCGGGAAGTAGGGCAGGTTACAGGTCCAGTAGGTCCAGGCAGAAATGAAGCCCGCGAAGTCGCCGAACGCCACCTTGCTCCAGACGTAAATGCCGCCTTCATTCGGGTAGCGGGAGGAAAGTTCGATCACGGATAGCGCCAGAGGCGTGTAGAAGGCCAGCCAGGCGCCGATCCAGATGATGATGGAGCTTGGTCCGGCGGAAGCCGCGGTGGCAATCCAGCGCAGGCTGATTCCCGTGACCACGTAAAAGAGCAGGAGGTCGCGAAAGCCGAGAACTCGCTTTGGGCGACGCGGATCTTCCGCTTCCGCAATGGAGAGGCCGGGGGAAAGCAAACCGGGGGTGGTGGGCTCCGTCACCGTTTCCGGGATTGTACACGCGCCAGGGCTAGCGCCTGCTGCTTCCGCCCAGAAGTGACCCCAGAACACCGCGAATGATCTGCCGGCCCACACTGCTACCGATGGAGCGGGCCGCGCTTTTCATCATGGCTTGCGCCAGGGTGTCACCGCGACGCCCGCCGGTGGGAGTTCCGAGACCGAGCGAGCTCAGAGCTCCCGGAAGACTCCAGGGCTGGTTCTGCTCCTGCTCCTGGTGTTGCTGCAATTGCGTAGGCGTGACCGGCTGCTCGGCTCGGCCTTTGAGGCGTTCGTAGGCCGATTCGCGGTCGCTTGCGTTCTCGTAAGTTCCGTACACCAGTGAATTCTTGATGATCTGTTGCCGCTGATCGGGAGTAATGGGGCCGATCTGGCTGTGCGGAGGCAGAACGAACGCGCGCTCGACCACGCCGGGAATCCCTTTTTCATCCAGAAAAGAAACCAGAGCTTCGCCCACGCCAAGCTGCGTAATGACGGTTTCGACATTCAGCTTTGGGTTGGAGCGGAAGGTCTGGGCCGCGGCTTTCACCGCTTTCTGATCGTTGGGCGTGAAGGCGCGTAACGCATGCTGCACGCGGTTTCCAAGCTGGCTGAGCACTACTTCAGGAACATCGGTGGGATTCTGGGTCACGAAGTACACGCCGACGCCCTTGGAGCGGATCAGGCGGATGACTTGCTCGATCTTCGCGCCCAGGCTTTGCGGAAGATCGTTGAATAAGAGATGGGCTTCATCGAAGAAGAAGACCAGCTTCGGCTTGTCCCGGTCGCCAACTTCTGGCATTTTTTCGTAAAGCTCCGACAACATCCAGAGCAGGAACGTAGCGTAGAGCTGCGGAGACGCCATCAGTTTATCGGCGGCAAGAATGTTGACGATGCCATGGCCCTGGGAATCGGTTTGCAGCAGGTCCTCATGGTTAAGGGCAGGCTCTCCGAGGAATTTGTCGCCGCCTTGCTGCTGCAAGGCCACAAGGCCGCGCTGAATCGCACCGATGCTGGCCGCGGAGATATTTCCGTACTGAGTTTGGAAATCCTTGGCTGCCTCGCCCACATGCTGAAGCATGGCTTGAAGATCTTTCAGGTCGAGGAGAAGAAGGCCCTGGTCATCGGCGATCTTGAACACCAGCGTCAGCACGCCGGTTTGGGTGTCGTTGAGATTCAGAATACGGCTGAACAAGAGCGGCCCCATCTCCGAGACCGTGGCTCGCACAGGATGGCCCTGCTCGCCGAAGACATCCCAGAACGTGACCGGGCAACCGGAGAAGGTAAGCGGACCGAGACCCAGGTTCTTCACCCGTTCCTGCAACTTGGGATTGTCTTTTCCGGGCTGGCTTATGCCGGAGAGATCGCCCTTCACATCCGCTGCAAATACGGGAACGCCGATGCGGCTGAACGCCTCGGCCATCACCTGCAAGGTGACCGTCTTACCGGTCCCGGTGGCTCCGGCGACTAAGCCGTGGCGGTTCGACATCCCGGGTAGCAAATAGACTTCATCATCACCTTTAGCAATCAGCAGCGGATCGGACATGAGGATCTCCCAGAGTAGTTTTTGTGGACAGGGATTAGGCCCGCGCCCAAGCGAGATGATTGTAGAGGTAACGGTATGCCTGCGTCAGCTACGTGATGTCAGAGAAGTTGGATTGGAAGAAATCGTCACGTTCGATGAATCTGCCGTGGCACTCATTGCAGATCCATTGCAGACCGTTGGTGTGGCCAGTACCGCGTTCAGGATCCTCTTTCGCCTCGTGCAGTTCCCAATGGCAAATGGCGCAGTGGTCTCTTCGCCAGCCGCCTTTCACAAGGTCAAAATCCTTGGTGCTTTCCGCAAGCGATAGATCGAATGACACCCTGCCTGTCTCGCGATGGATGACTACGTCTCGAGCAGTCCATGAACTCTTTTGCCAGTGCCTGGAGATTTCGCGGCACCTTCGCACGGCGTCGCGGATGTAATCGGCATTCCAACGAAAGCCGTGGATCTCGACAGTATCGGGAGCCGCGTAGGTGCGATGATGGAAATAGCTGTCGCGCAGTGCAGGCCTCAGGCGTTCTGCGGCGAGTTGGGCAGCGGCGACTCTCTGGCGGATGTCATCGACCCGCGCACCTCGCTGAACCAGCAGTTTGGCGGCAAGGCAAGTTTCCTGGTCGAGCAGTCCGAGGAGAAGGTGTTCAGTACCGATGGGGCGGTGTGCGAGCCGGTCGGCCTCATCGGCAGCATATTTCAAGGCACGTTTAGAGTGGTTGCTGAGCGGGAGATCTATGCTGGTCGAAGTACTAGGCAGACGCGGGATCTGGGCTAAGATCTCATCACGAAGTGACTCGGGATCAAGATTTGGACAAAGCCTGTCGAGTCTTTTCTCTTCGCGCAAAAGCCCAAGCATCAGGTGCTCAGTGGTAATCTCGACCGAGCCGAACTGGGCCGCCTCGTATCTGGCGAAGAAGATGGTGCACCGAGCTCTTTCGGTATAGCGCTCGAACATGCCGCTCTCTTTCCGGACTGGATCATACGCCCCGGACTCCAGCTTTTCGATGAACATGGCGATGTGACGGCTGAGTTTGACCCCCTCCCGGCAAGATGTTATAAAATCGCGTTTTGTGTCGCACGCGTCCAGGGGGATAAACCACTCCCCATTCAAGGGCGGTCCGGCGCAAAAGTGATCCGACGCGGCCAAGCTCAGCACTCCTGTAAAGTCTTGCAGTGGAAGCGTGTTCGGAATTCCGGCAATGCGCTCCCGGCGCTTGAAGATTAGGCGTCCGGGCGTTCTTGTGCCGGAAGGCGGTGCCTAAACACGTAGTCATTCTGACTTCAAGTTCTTCTCTGTGGAGGAATCCCATGCGCATCTGGCTCGCGAATATTGCGTCCAGCGGATGCAGTGCTGCCAAGACTCTGGCAACGATTGTCGCCCTCGTCACTTTGGGGGCTTCGAATGCTCTCGCCCAGCCCAGTTCGGAAGTCGGCGGCGAGGCCAACCTTAAACTTCCTGACCTATCCTCGGTCAGCTTCCTCGGAATCGACGGCCACAAACTATTACTCATCGGAATTCTGTTCTGCGTCCTCGGTCTGGGTTTCGGCCTTGCCATCTACATGCGGCTGAAGAACCTTCCCGTACACCGCGCCATGCGCGAGATCTCGGAACTGATTTACGAGACCTGCAAAACCTATCTCGTGACCCAGGGCAAGTTCCTGATGTTGCTCTGGGCGTTTATCGCGGTTGTGATCCTTCTCTACTTCGGCGTGCTGCTGAAATATGAGGCGTCGCGAGTCGCTATCATCCTGTTCTTCAGCGTGGTCGGGATCGCGGGCAGCTACGGGGTGGCGTGGTTCGGGATCCGCGTAAACACGTTTGCCAATTCGCGGACGGCGTTCGCAGGCCTGCGCGGGAAACCCTACCCCATCTATGCCATTCCGCTGGAAGCCGGGATGAGCATCGGCATGATGCTGATCAGCGTCGAGTTGCTGATGATGCTGGTCATCCTGCTGTTTATTCCCGGCGATTACGCCGGGCCCTGCTTCATCGGATTCGCTATCGGCGAATCGCTGGGTGCGGCGGCGCTGCGAATTGCCGGCGGCATCTTTACCAAGATCGCCGATATCGGTTCGGACTTGATGAAGATCGTCTTCAAGATCAAGGAAGACGATGCCCGCAACCCTGGCGTGATTGCCGATTGCACCGGCGATAACGCCGGCGATTCGGTTGGACCGAGCGCGGATGGTTTCGAAACTTACGGTGTAACAGGCGTCGCCCTGATCACATTCATCCTGCTGGCGGTAAAAGATCCCACGGTGCAAGTGCAACTGCTGGTCTGGATTTTCGTCATGCGCATCATGATGCTGGTGTCGAGCGCGGCAGCATATTTTATGAATGGGGCATTTGCCAAGGCCAAGTACGGCAACGCCGAGAAGATGAATTTCGAGGCGCCGCTGACTACCCTGGTCTGGTTAACTTCGATCGTGTCAATTCTGCTGACCTACTTGATTTCCAACCTGATTATTCCCAGCCTGGGCGGCGACAACTCGCAGTGGTGGAAGCTGGCCACAATCATTTCGTGCGGCACTCTGGCGGGGGCCCTGATTCCCGAACTGGTGAAGGTCTTCACCTCGACCGAGTCGCGGCATGTGCGCGAGGTGGTTACCTCGGCGCAGGAAGGCGGAGCGTCGCTGGGAATTCTGTCCGGCTTCGTCGCCGGCAACTTCAGCGGCTACTATCTGGGACTCTCCATGGTGGCGCTGATGGGTATCGGCTACTACTTCTCCTTGCAGGGCCTGGGGAATCTGATGATTGCGGCGCCGGTGTTCGCTTTCGGGCTGGTCGCTTTCGGCTTCCTCGGCATGGGCCCGGTCACTATCGCGGTGGACTCTTACGGCCCGGTCACCGACAACGCGCAATCGGTTTTCGAACTCTCCCTGATCGAGCAGGTTCCCAATATCAAGGCGGAACTGAAGCGCGAGTTCAACATTGATGTGAACTTCGAGCGCGCGAAGGACCTGCTGGAAGAAAACGACGGCGCCGGCAACACTTTCAAGGCTACCGCCAAGCCGGTTCTCATCGGCACCGCGGTTGTGGGCGCAACCACGATGATCTTTTCGATCATTATGGCGCTGACCAACGGGTTGGCCGCGAACGTGGACAAGCTCTCCCTGCTGCACGCACCATTCGTCCTGGGCTTGATTACCGGTGGCGCGATGATTTACTGGTTTACCGGGGCTTCGACGCAAGCGGTCACGACCGGGGCTTACCGTGCAGTTGAGTTCATCAAGGCAAATATTCGGCTGGAAGGGGTCGAGAAAGCTTCGGTCTCCGACAGCAAGAAGGTGGTCGCGATCTGCACCAAGTACGCGCAGAAAGGCATGCTCAACATCTTCATTGCCGTTTTCTTCGCGACACTGGCGTTTGCGTTCGTGGAGCCGTTCTTCTTCATCGGTTACCTGATGTCGATCGCGATCTTCGGCTTGTATCAGGCCATCTTCATGGCCAATGCCGGCGGCGCCTGGGACAACGCTAAGAAGATCGTGGAAGTCGAACTGAAACAGAAAGGCACTCCCCTGCATGATGCCACCGTGGTGGGCGATACGGTGGGCGATCCCTTCAAGGACACGTCTTCTGTGGCGCTGAACCCGGTCATTAAGTTCACCACACTGTTCGGCCTGCTGGCGGTTGAACTTGCGGTGAAGTTGACATCCGAAGCCGGAGCGAACGTCAGCAACGTTTTGGCGCTGGTGTTCTTCCTGGTGTCCATCACATTCGTATACCGGTCGTTCTATGGAATGCGAATCGGGACGGAAGTGGCGGCACGGGAAGCTCGGGCGAGCGCCGATTAAGAGCGTCTCTGTTCAGGCACGCCATCCGGGCAACCGGATGGCGTTTTTATTTGGGCGGGACCTGTGAGTTGGCAAGCGCGAGCTAGGGCTTCTTCTCCACCGGCTTCAGGTTCTTTACAAACAAAACCAGCTGCCAGCGCTGCATCTCAGGCAGGTTGCTGAACGAGGGCATGCCGCGATCGGTGTTTCCGTTGGTGATCTTCCAGAAAAGCGTTCCGTCGCTTTGCTGCTGCACCGCGGGAAGCTGCAGGTCGGCTGCGCGCTTATTGGCCAGGCCCGCGCCGTCTTCGCCGTGACACTCCACGCAGTTGCGCAGGAACAGCTTCCTGCCGCCAGCGGCGGCTTGCGGCTTGTCGGCTAGCGGGTTCTTCCGAGCTTCGGCTTCAGCGGGCGCGCGCCAGTTGGGGTCCTGCTGATAACCGACGTTCTGACCGAGCGCTGCCCCTAACAGAATCAAGGTGCAAATCGGCCTGAGATGTCTCATGGACGGCCCCCCAGCCAATGGGAGAGCCGAGTTCCGAAGCCTCGCACCTCGTAACTGTATCCAAATCGGAACAGGACCGGATTGCTGCCGTGGGTCAGGCCAATCGCGGGGGAAAAACGCAGGCTGGCATTGTCGCTGAACTGCCATATGACAACCGGTGCAACATAGTGCGAAGTATCGTGCAGGCCAAAGCCGTTGCTGCTGCCCAGGCCGCCGTACATTTCGACGCCCGCTGCAAAGTTCTCGCGACACCAACGACACTCTGTGGCTGACGCAATCGTTGCCAACGGCCGGGAAACACCGAATGCATATCCGAATTCGAAGCCCTCACTCGCCGAGAGATTCTTCTCCACGATAAAGTTCTCCGCGATATTCCAATCATGCACCTGGCTGGAGAGGATGAGCTTGGTTTCCAGTTCGTGGGCATGAACTCGACGCAATTCCGAGTTGGACTCGTTAAGTTCCAGCGAGTTCCCGACAATCTCCTTCTGGATGCGGCTGCCCTCGTTCAGGCTCTCGTACTCTAAATAGAGAACGGGATTGATGCGGTGTTCCCGCTTCAAAGGACGAAAACGGTTCTCCAGTCGCCATCCGGTGAAGATCGTGCTGTCCCCGGCCGTGGACTGTCCTTCGAGATAAAGCTCGGAAGTCCAGCGGCCTGTAACGCCATACTCAAACTCCGTGTAGGGCGCGAAGTAGAAATGCTGGCCGGAACGGGGAACGCCCATTGAGCTGCTGGTCTCGATCTCGAGATTGCCCGGCTCTTCGAGATGGTGGTCATAGGTCACGAAGAAGGGACTTTCCTGGGCGCGGCACCGGCACACGACAAGACAAAGAAGAAGTAAATAGCGCCATTTCATGGAGGAAACCTATATGCAACTGAGTTGCAATATGAATACCTGTTCATCTTACGGTCCAGAGTTCCTGCGGTCAACCACGGGCCCGGATTTTCTGTTTCAGGATTGTTGCAACCAGATGCAACGGGATCAGGTACGGCAGTGGGAGCAGTAGCCGCCGATTTCCATGCGCGTCACCACGATGTGGAACTGGCAGTCGCGCTGGATCTGACCTTTCAGGCGATCGAACAGATCGCTCTCGAACTCCATAATCTTGCCGCAGCGAAGACAGGCCATGTGAATATGATCGCGCTGCGGCCTGCGCTCGTAATAGTGTTTTTCCCCCTGCATGTGCATAAGATCGAGCTCATCCACCAAGCCCTGGCGCTTCAGCAGGTTCAGGGTGCGGTACACCGTGACCCGATCGATGGCGGGATCGAGCTTGCGTGCCTTACGCAGGATCTGGCTGGCGTCGAGATGTTGTTGCGCGGTTTCAACGACCGACAAGATGGTGCGGCGCTGGCGGGTCATGCGCAGGCCCCGCGACATCAATTCGGCTTGCAGGCGGCCCGGCTGTTCAGTTTCTGGCAAGGGCATATTGTTACCCGGTTGCAACTAGATTATACGGCTTGAAGGGTGTCGGATGCTGGCCCTCAAAAGCAGCCATGATTTTCGTCGCCAGCCGAGGAATCTCGCGGTGCGCACAAGCTCAGTCGTGGCTTAATTGTTGCCTCGCATCTTTTCGCGAACGCTGTGCGCGAGCTTCTCGATCTGTTCGGCTTTGGTAACGACTTCAAGCGAGAGCAGGTTTTCGTTGGTCCTGTCAACGTACGTTTTCAGTTCTGTGGCGAGCTGGAGGAGTTTGTCCGAGTCGCGCTTCAGTTCGGCCTGGCGCTGCTGGTTGGCTTTCTTGGCCATCTCTTTTTCCATACGGGCGCGGGTCTCGTCGTAGTTGGAAGGTTTGGCTTGAGATTCCGCACCAGGAGGGCGCGATTGAGCACAGCACAAATCGGCAGCGACCAGAAATGTCATTGCTAAAGCGAACGCCAGGAGGCGCGCAAAAATCCCGTTCAAGTTCACCTCGCCAGGAAAAGACATGATTATAGCGACTATCGTCCTCGGGATTGGACCGCCAGCCCCCTCTCCGGGCTGATCGCAACATTTATAATCGCCTTATTGATGCTAACCTTTGCTTCTCATTTTCTGCTGCCTGAAACTTCCAATCTGCCCGGCCTGCTCCGGGATTGGCGGGAAGACACTATGAACTTCCTCCGCCACGACGTGCCGAAGATCGTCCTCGTGGTCATAGGTGCGTTGGTCCTGATTCGAATTCTGCGCGCGATCACCAAGGGAATGACCTCAGTCCGAAGCCGGAACCTGGCGCCGGGTATCCGGGACCAGCAGATCAGAACCCTGGCAGGCGTGATCAACAGCATTGGAACTTTCGTCATTCTGTTCGTCGGAGCGCTTGAAGTTTTGAAGTACGTCGGGTTGGACCTTGCTCCGCTGCTGGCCAGCGCTGGGATTGCGGGCCTGGCCATTGGCTTCGGCGCCCAGACGCTGGTGAAGGACTTCATCAACGGATTCTTCGTGCTTCTCGAAGATCAGTACAACATCGGCGACAATGTGCAGCTTGGCGGAGTTCGCGGCACGGTGGAGGACATGACGCTGCGGCGGACGGTGCTGCGCGATGACGACGGCACGGTTCACATTATTCCCAACAGCCAGGTGCAGATTGTTTCGAACATGACCCGCGACTGGGCGCAGCTTACGCTGAAGGTCAGCGTGGCTTATAGCGAGTCAACCGACAAAGTGGTAAAGATTCTGGATGAGGTCGGCACTGAACTGCGGCACGATCCGCTCTTTGCCGACGATATCGTTGCAGATATCCAGGTACCGGGGATCGATCGTGTGGGCAACGGCGAAGCCGAATATCTCGTGCTGATAAAAACCCGTCCCAACAAGCAGTATGCGGTCAGCCGCGAGATGCGGCGCCGCATTAAAGACTGCTTCGAAAAGAATGGGATCAAGGCCGGCGCGCCGGGACGGATGTACGTCATCGACCAAGGCACGGCGTAACAAGAAAAGCCAATCCGTCGAGGCTCCCTCATTCAAAAAGCGGGAATGAGGGAGTCAGGATGATTTACAACGAACTCATGTTGGAGAGAAAGTCTCCGTTCGCCTTGGTTTTGCTGAGTTTGTCGATCAGCAATTCCATGGCTTCGACCGGCGACAGCGGGTTCAGCACTTTGCGCAAAACCCAGATCCGCTGCAAGTCTTCCTTCGGGATCAACAGCTCTTCTTTTCGCGTTCCGGAGCGCTGAATGTCGATGGCCGGGAAAACGCGCTTATCGACCAGTTTGCGCTCGAGAATGATTTCCGAATTGCCGGTGCCTTTGAATTCTTCAAAGATCACGTCGTCCATGCGGGAACCGGTATCGATCAGAGCCGTCGCGATGATGGTCAGCGATCCGCCCTCTTCGATATTGCGGGCCGATCCGAAGAAACGCTTCGGACGCTGCAAGGCGTTTGAATCCACGCCGCCGGAGAGGACCTTGCCGCTCGGAGGAACGATCGTGTTGTAGGCGCGGGCGAGACGAGTGATCGAATCCAGCAGGATCACGACGTCGCGCTTGTGCTCAACCAGGCGCTTCGCCTTTTCGATCACCATTTCAGCGACCTGAACGTGGCGAGCGGCGGGCTCGTCGAAGGTCGAGGAGATGACCTCGCCTTTTACGGAGCGCTGCATGTCGGTGACTTCTTCCGGGCGCTCGTCGATGAGCAGCACCATCAAGACAACTTCCGGATGGTTGGTGGTGATGGAATTCGCCACCTGTTGCAGCAGCATGGTTTTGCCGGCGCGCGGCGGAGAAACGATCAAACCACGCTGGCCTTTGCCGAGCGGGGTCAGAAGATCCATGACGCGAGCGCTGACGTTTTCGCGGGTCGTCTCGAGCTTTAACCGTTCCTGCGGATACAGCGGCGTCAGGTTGTCGAACAGAATCTTGTTGCGCGCTTCGTCAGGCGACTCGAAGTTCACCGCTTCGATCTTGACCAGGGCGAAGTATTTCTCTCCTTCATGAGGAGGCCGCACCTGGCCGCTGATGGTGTCGCCGGTTTTTAGATCGAATTTGCGGATCTGGGAGGGCGAAACGTAAATGTCGTCCGGGCCCGGGAGGTAGTTGTAGTCGGGGGAACGGAGGAATCCGTAGCCATCGGGCAAGATCTCCAGCACGCCTTCTGCGAAAATGTGCCCTTCTTTTTCGCTTTGCGCCTGCAAGATCTTGAAGATCAGATCCTGCTTTCGAAGGCCGCTGGCACCGGGCAGATCCAGAGATCGGGCGATCTTGGTCAGCTCAGTAATGTTTTTTTCTTTAAGTTCTGCGATGGTCATTGTTCACCTGCGAGGAGATTTTCAAAGGGGGGTCGCTCAGGAAGACGTACAGCCGTGAGGCTAGAGGCGGGTCTGAATCAGGCAGCCCGCCGTTGTGCCTCAGCAAAATGTTCTGGTTCCGTCAAAACCGATTGACGTTCGGAGCTTGCAATCCGATCCAAGACCTCATTCATCGTTTCCTGGATTCTGGTGTTGGGCTTGTGAAACTTACGGGTAGCCTTCGACGCAAGCTGGCAAAGCATATACCGGTTTCGCAAAGTATGTAAAGCGTCAAAAACTCTATCAGAACGCATCTGTCTTCCTCTCCGATGATTAAAGGCGGTCCCCGTGTACGCCATCCGTAGGTCAAGGCGAACCCGCACTGGATTCCTATCTACCTCAATCCAGATGGTTTGTACGGGAAATCTCTGAATATCTTAATAGATGCTCCGCGGGACGCTTAAGTTTCTCAATGTTCTGCGACGGTGTCACTTAACCGAGGAGGTGCGGACCGACCGCCAATGAGTGCTCTTGCCCCGTGGAACTGCATACTGTACGCGCGAATACCAAGCGGGTCAAGCATTTCTTATGGTCAGGCTTCACTTTTGAGATCCTTGTAAGTACTTAAAAATGTTGGGCATTAATGACTGGGCCCGGGGGGGAACCAGAGAATACAGCCGGTCTTACGGAAAGTTAAGGGAGCGCCCGCTTCCCAGGCGCCCTGTCCCGCCAAGGGCGAAACCAGGTTGCTGGCGGGGAGTAGGAACTTACCTCGTAACGAAGTGAAAAGGATTTCCCATGGTCTCATACAGCCTCGGATCTCGAAATCTTCTATGGCAACATCCCGTTTGTTTTCAATACGCCAAAATCATTCGTTTAGGTATTACACGTGCTTTGATGGGGATAGCTGTCACGTTGTTGGGGTGAGCACACTTCTGGGGGAATCATGAAGTTTCCACGGGTTCTGTTGTTCTTGGCATTAGCGGCCAGTTCGGCATTCGCGACATCGGTATCAAGCCTGAACATCACCGGCTTTAACCAGCAGGGTTTCGGGATTACCGGTACATCCTTCACTTTCACTTCCACCACTGGCACGGCCAACTGCGACATCGGTGGGACGCTGACTTCCACCTGCCAATTTTCAAATTTGAGCGGCATTAACTGGACCAGTCTGACCATCGCCATCTCTGGGAACAGCACCCAGGGTCCATTCACTTGCGCAGCCAAGGGTCCGTTTGATAACTGCACCGTGAATGCGAGCGGAACGCAGGTGAGCTTCTTTGGCGGACCGGGAATCGGCGGGACCACGATGCGCAACTTTCAACTCAGCCTGAAGGGTTGGTCCCCGGGAACGCAGTTTACGGTGACTGCGAACACCGCGACAGTGCCGGAACCCTCGTCCTTGCTGTTGCTGGGCTCAGGATTGATCGCCGTGGGCGGAGTATTTCGTCGAAAATTTGGTTTATAGGCCGAAGTAGAAAAGAGCCCTGGCCGATCCGGCCGGGGCTTTTTCGTCCCATCTCTCTGAATTTCCAAGGGTCTTCCTCAGAATACGGAAACGTCGGAACAACCAACTGTGTAAGTTTCCCATCCAAGCCTGAGTTCTTGACAGGGGCGCGGGTGAGAAGGCTGTCACGCTGCCCGCATGGCGTGCAGGCAAATGAGGCCTACAGACGGAAACGGCAGAAACCGATGCGATTCCATGGTACGAGCACTTCCCTCTTTCTATATCGTAGGTCCGCCACGAACCGGCACCAGTTGGCTGCATGAGGTCCTGAGCAGGCGGACCGTCCTGCCACACCCAACCAAAGAAACTCGCTTCTTCGACGTCCACTTTCAACGAGGAGTTGACTGGTACCGGGCGCATTTTCCGAGGCATGTGGAAGGCAGACCCGTGGGTGAGGTGGCCCCTACCTATTTCGCTTCCAGCGAAGCCCGCGAACGAATCGCCCGCGTGACACCCACGGCGAAGATCATTTGTATCTTCAGAAATCCGGTGGAGCGGATCCAGTCCTTGTACCGTGTAAAACGCGCGTACGGCATGATTCCTTGGAACTTCGAGCAGGCGATCTTGCACGACCCGGAACTGGTGGAATCGGGCAAGTATGCTACGCACCTCAAGGAATGGCAAAGGACGCTGGGAGAAGAAAGGGTGCTGCCCACGGTCTACGACGATTTGCGCGAGAACCCGCAATCGTACGTTAACCATCTCGCCGATTTTATCGATCTGCCCAGATTCGAATTGAGCCCCGCTGAAGTCCAGTATGTGCATGCTTCGGAGAGCATGACCCACCCGCGCAACTTTCATCGCACGCGGCGAGCGACGGCGGTGGCCGACTGGTTCAAGGCGCGGCGCCTCGACAGGTTGGTTGCCGCGGTAAAGAAGTCACCGCTGAAGAAATTGTTTTTGGGAGGCGGCCCGGCGTTCTCCGACATTCCGCCGGAAGTCTGCTTGAGTCTCTACGACTATTTCCGCGGGGAGATCGAAGAGCTGGAATCGATGCTCAACCGAGATTTTTCCGCCTGGAAAGCGATGGAAATCAGTCTGACATCCAGCTTGCGCGCGGCGATCTAAATCTTTTTCTATGACCAGAAACTGCGGTCGAGGCTGCGGTATTGGATGGCCTCGGCAATATGCTTGGGCTCAAGCACAGGATTTCCTTCCAGATCCGCAATGGTGCGTGCGACTTTCAGAATTCGGTCGTGGGCCCGGGCGGTCAGTCCCTGCTGCGTCATCGCGCGCTCCAAAAGCCGCTCGCAGTCACCCGACAGGTCGCAGAAAGCACGAATGTGGCGCGGAGCCATCTGGGCATTGCAATAGATCTTGTCGCGGGTCTTCTCGGAAAATCTGGCGAGTTGCGTCGCCCGGGCGCGCAAGATGCGATCGCGAATGCCGGCGGAACTTTCAGGCTCGGCGCCGGAGCGCATCTCCTTGTAGTTCACTGCCGGCACATCAATGTGGATATCAATACGGTCCAACAGGGGCCCGGAAATCTTTGACATGTAGCGCTGGATCATAGGCTGGGAGCAATGACATTCGCGTGAGCGATCGTTGAAGTATCCGCACGGGCACGGATTCATGGCTGCGGCCAGCATGAAGCGGGCGGGAAAGGTTAGCGACATTGCGGCGCGGGCAATGCAGACCGTGCCATCTTCGAGGGGTTGACGCATTACCTCCAGGACATTGCGCGGAAATTCGGGCAACTCGTCAAGAAACAGGACACCGTTGTGGGCGAGAGAGACTTCTCCCGGACGCGGAATCGCGCCGCCGCCGATCAAGCCCGCATCGGAGATGGTGTGGTGAGGGGCGCGGAAGGGGCGAACGCCGACCAGGCCCATGCCGGGATCGAGGACACCTGCCACGCTGTGAATCTTGGTGGTCTCCAGGGCTTCCTCGAATGTGAATGGAGGCAGGATGGTCGGCATGCGTTTGGCAAGCATGGTCTTGCCTGAGCCGGGAGGGCCGATCATGAGAATGTTATGTCCCCCGGCACAAGCCACCTCCAGGGCCCGCTTTGCCGTCTGCTGGCCGCGGACATCTTTGAAGTCAACCTGATAGTGCTGCAGGTCGCCGAGCAACGACTCGCTGTCCACCTTGAGAGAAGGAATACCGTTGCCGGTGTTTACAAAGTGAATCACGTCAAGCAAGGAGCGGACTGGAAAGACCTCCACTCCACCGACCATGGCGGCTTCTCGTGAGTTGAGCTCAGGCACTACCAGGCGTGAGATTTTCTTGCTGCGGGCCTCGATGGCGATGGGCAAAGCACCGCGCACGCCCCGAACACCCCCATCCAGCGATAATTCTCCGACAAAGAGGCAATCCACGATCTCCTTCTTATTCAAACCGCCGTAGGCGCCGAGGATGCCCAAGGCCATGGGCAGGTCGAAACCAGAGCCCTCCTTGCGAATGTCGGCCGGAGCAAGGTTGATGGTGATCTGGGTGGGAGGGATATCGTAGCCACAATTCTTGAGCGCCGACCGCACACGGTCGCGGCTCTCCCGCACCGCGGCGTCGGGAAGGCCCACGGTGTGAAAGTGGTCCTCCGTCATTTTGACGCCGGAAACATCCACTTCAACTTCAATGATGTTGGCATCAATGCCGTACACGGCGGCACTCAGCGTCTTGTAGAGCATGTGGACAGCTTACGAGTTGCGACTTGCGAGTCGCCGTGACGGGGCCATGTCCAGCAGGCGGGCGACGCTACAGCATTAAAAGTACATGCTAATGACCTCACAAGCCGTGATTGTTATCACGGAAACACGTGATGGGATCCGCGAACCAAAATACCTAACACGGTTGGCGTTGTTTGCGGGGGTAGTCTCGACTAGGATTCTTACAGCAACCTGACGAAGACAAGTACCCCTCCACGCCCGGCGGTTGAGGCGTGCACTGCCTATGCCCGAAGAGGAAAAAGAGTCGTCGCAACCGCGAACCCCCCGCCACCTGGAGCAAGAAGAAGCCAAGCTTTGGAGGATGGTGCTTTGGTTTCTCATTCTGCTGGCGACCGCGGTCGCCGCGCTCTCGTGGGACCGCCTGCAAAGCCTGCCCTACCGCCTGGGAGCGCTCCCCGTCGGCCTGCTTGCACTCGCCGTCCTTTTCGCCGTCTACAGCTATGGACGGAAGAAGCAGGTCGTCGAACTTCAAGGCCTTCTTCGCGGACTCCAAGACCGGGTTACAACACCGCCCACCGAAGAGCAACTCGACCAACTGGGACAACTCATCGCCAAGTCGCAGCGAAGCTTCAAGGAGTTGATTGATTCGTTTGACGATGTGGCATTTGCCATCTCCCTGGACGGCACCATCCGCACCGTCAACCGTCGTCTTACTGAGATGCTTGGCGTTGCCTATAACGCAGCCATCGGACACAAGCTGGACGAGTTCATCGACGAACCGAAGAGAGGCGAGGTCGAAACCGGGCTGGCCCGATTTATTGAGCGCAGGCGATGGTCGGGACTCGTGCAGGTTCGGTTGAAGGGCGCCAGCCGGACCCTGTATTTCGATTGTGTGGTGAATGCGATCGTGAAGGGCGACGAAGTTGTCGGGGTCAGCGTACTGGCTCGTGATGTCACCGAGGAACGAGAGAAGGAGCGCCTCTTCACCGAACTGTTCGAAACATTGCACGAAGGAGTGTACTTCAGCACTCCCGAAGGCAAATTGCTGGAGGCCAATGCCTTCCTGGTGCGCGCGCTGGGTTATGAGACCAAGCAGGAACTGCTGGCATTGGATCCGAAGGCGCTCAATTCTAATCCGGAGGAGCGGGCCGTGCTGGGGCGCACCGCCGACGATGAAGGCGGATTGCGCACGCGGGAGATCAGCCTTCGCCGCAAGGACGGCAAGACGTCTACCTTCCTGGACAGTTCACGCGCGGTGTGGGACAACTCGGGAAAGATCATCCGGTACCAGGGCACGCTGGTGGACATCACGGACCGCCGCAACATGGAGGCAGCCCTGCGCCAGCAGGAGGAATTCCAGCGCTACCTGCTGGAGAGCTTCCCCGATCTCATCCTGGTGCTGAATATGGAGGAGCGCTACAGCTTCGTGAGCTCCAGAATCCGTGACCTGCTGGGCTACAAGCCGGAAGACCTGCTGGGCAAAAAGCTTGGCGAAGAAGGGCGGGACTCTCTCGAATTCCTGGGCCTCTGCCAGGAAGTGGCGTCGGGCCGGAAGAGATTCGGGTTTTGCGAGTACGCGGCGCGCCACCGCGACCAGAGTTATCGCACCATGCGCGCGTCGGCGAGCCCGTTGTTTGACGCCGACAAAAAGATCAATGGTGTGATCGTCTCAGTGCGCGACATCACCGTGGAGAAAAAGCTCGAGCAGCAGATTATCCAGAGCGAACGGCTGGCGGCCATGGGGCAGATGATTGGTGGTTTCGCTCATGAACTCAACAATCCTCTCACCAGCATCTTGGGGATTGTCGAGTTGATGCAAGAAGTCGAGACAGACGAAGGGGTGCGCAAGCAACTGAACACGCTGCAGCAGCAGTCGCGCCGGGCGGCAGAAATCGTACAGAACCTCACCTACTTCTCGCGGCCACCGGCGCCTGGGAAGAGCGCGGTTCAGCTCGGCGAAATTGTGCAGCGGACGCTGCACCTCCACGCCTATTCGCTCAGAAAGAACAACATCACGGTGGACTTTCTGCCGGATGCAAGCTTGCCGCCAGTGAGCGGCGACCCCCACCAGCTAATGCAGGTCTTCCTGAATTTGGTCCTGAACGCCGAGCAAGCCATGCGCGAGGTGCGCGAAAAGGGAACGCTGCGCATTCGATTGGGAAAACGGCAGAACCAGGTGTTTGCGACGTTTCAAGACGATGGTCCGGGCATCGCACCGGAAATCCTCCCCAACATCTTCGATCCGTTCTATACGACGAAGCGTCCCGGGCGAGGAACGGGCTTAGGCCTGAGCATTTGCAAGGCGATCGTTCGGGAACATGGTGGAAATGTGGAAGCAGCATCCGGACCGGGGGGAGGCGCCGTATTCACCGTCACTTTGCCGGCCAGCGGAGATGCTCCCGCACCACAGATTGTTTCATGAATAAACTCGTCGTTACCTTTCCACGGCCATGGCGACTGCGTTTCCGCCTCCGAGACACAACGCGGCAATTCCGCGGTGAGCATCTCGGCGGATCATCTCGTAGATCAAAGTGACCAGAACCCTAGCCCCGCTGGCGCCGATGGGATGCCCGATCGCGACCGCGCCGCCGTTTACGTTGACCTTGTTGGGATCCAGACCCAGTTCGCGCATGACGCCGAGAGCCTGGACAGAAAAGGCCTCGTTCAGTTCGTAGAGATCCACATCGCTATTCTTCCAGCCTGTCTTTTCCCATATCTGGCGAACCGCCCCAACTGGCGCCATCATCACCCATTTTGGTTCTACGCCACTGGTCGCCTGGGCCACGATGCGGACCATAGGAGTGGCGCCGAGTTCCTTGGCGCGGCTTGCGCTAGTTACGACGAAAGCGGCGGCGCCATCGTTCACCCCGGGAGCATTGCCGGCCGTGACGGTGCCGTCCTTTTTGAATGCCGGCTTCAAAGAACGCAACGCCTCGATGGTGGTGTCTTCGCGTGGAGATTCGTCTTTATCGAAGATTACCGGAGGAGCCCCCTTTTTCTTGGCGGGTAGTTCGACAGGAACCACTTGAGATTTGAAGCGGCATTCCTGCCAGGCAGCAATCGCCTTGCGGTGAGAATTCAATGCGAACTGGTCCTGCTCTTCGCGGGTTATTCCGTATTTCTCGGCGACGTTTTCGCCGGTCATACCCATGTGGTAGTCGTTGTAAATATCCCACAAGCCGTCGTGCACCATGGAGTCAACGAGTTGCTGGTTCCCGAGACGATAGCCCTTGCGAGCGTTGGGAAGAAGATAAGGCGCGTTGGTCATCGATTCCATTCCACCTGCAACCACGACGGAACTGTTACCGGTTTGAATCGCCTGCGCCGCAAGCGCGACTGCTTTCAATCCCGAGCCGCAAACCTTGTTTATAGTCATGGCACCTACTTCGGGAGGCAAGCCGCCGAAGATCGCAGCCTGGCGCGCGGGATTCTGTCCGAGGCCGGCGGAAACCACATTGCCCATGATGCATTCGTCGACCTGCCCGGGCTCGATCCTGGCGCGCTGTACCGCTTCGCGCACCACGATCGCGCCGAGCTTAGGCGCGCTGAAATCGGAAAGACTGCCTTGAAATTTTCCTACCGCGGTGCGGCATCCTGAGATGATGACAACGTCGTCGAAAGCAGCCATATACGTGCTCCTGCGATGATATGCGAACCAATTATTATAGATGTGCTTGCGGGAGAAAGGATGGAATTCGCTTGCGAGCACAGAACCAGGAAAATTCAGAGAGTGTTTGTTGTTTTGCGCGCGCGCTAACCGATCAAGGAGAGAAGGCCGCGCGAAATTTCGCGAGGCGCGTTGCAAGTTCGCGATCCTCTCGATCGAAGATCCGGTTCAAATGACTTCGAGGTGACTTTGGTGTAGGGGTCGCTCACTCCGTTGACATCATTTTTCTCTTGACATCACTTTTTATTGACTCTATACATTCAAACAGTTGCAACAGACAGACCGTTGCATGATCCATGAATAATGGAAGGGAGAATAGATCAATGGCAACCAAGAAGAAGGCAAAGAAGGCCAGCAAGAAGAAACACTAAATCTTGCTGATTTCGGCAAACGGGGACGCGAAAGCGTCCCCTAAGTTTTTGCAGCCATCATTTTTCCCGCCTCAAATAATTCCCGAATTCAATTGCGACTGGTGCTCGCGATTTTCACGATGGGTGCAACCTGGATGGGTTTTTCCCGGGCTGGACAGATATTCGCGTAGGCGCAGAACGCGCAATAGAAGCCGGGCTTCGCCTCAAACCTCCCGTCCGCAATCTTCGCTGCCACCGTTTCGACGGTCTGGCGAGCCTCCTCCAGTTCCGACCGCTCGCGCTGTGTAATCACCGAGGTGTTCTCCTGCAAGTTGTAGAAGACCAGGCGATCGACGGCATATCCCCACATCTGTTGCGCAGCCAACGCATAAATGGAAAGCTGCAGACTGTCGTCAGCGTCGTCCTGGGATTGCGGTTTGCCTGTTTTGTAGTCGGTAATGGCGACAGCGCCGTCCTTCACGCGATCAATGCGGTCAATCCGACCTACCACCGTGCATTCACCGACTTTGATTTCGAACCCCTCTTCGGTGTGCAGGACCTCGGGAGCGGGCGAGCGGCGGGATAAGGCCAGGAAATCCTTGAGTTGCTCGACTCCCTGACGTTCGTAGAGTTCGTGCTGGTAGCGGTCCTGGAGGTGTGCGTCGGCAAGATTTGCCTTGAACATTGCGATCAGTGCACCTTCATCCATTGGCCGGTTGGATCGAACCGAGTCGAAATAGCTTCGCAGCACGCGATGCATGGTGGCGCCGTATTGCAGGGCGGCAGGGACTTCGCCCGGGATTCTCCACTCCCGCTCCAACTTGAACTGCAACGGGCAGCGTTGATAGCTCTGGACCGCGCTGGCGCTCAGCTTCCTGCCAAGATTGGTCGAAGGCGGGAGCGAGAGCCACTCGCTGGTGCGCGAGGACAGGCCCGACCCGGCGGCAAAGATTGAAGTCTGGAACGGCTTTGCTTCACGCTGGCGAAGCCAGGGTCGCATGCCGGGATCCTTCAGAAGCTCACGCAGAAATCCCGAGGGCGTCCGGTCCTTCCCTGTTCCCTGCTTGGCGTAGAACGTCAGTGAATCACAAGCCCGAGTCATTGCGACGTAGAAGAGGCGTCGCTCCTCCTGAGCATTCAGGCTCTTGTCGTCGTCAGGAGCCAACGACTCTGGATCGCGCAGTTCGCGCGGGAACTCGACCAGCGGCTCGCGATAGCTGTTCGGAAACGACGGCGAATAGGCACGCAAAATGAAAACGTGCTTGAACTCGAGCCCCTTCGCGGAATGGGCGGTCATTAACCGGACCGCATCCGCATCGGTCGCGGGCAATGGAATGCTGCCGTGCGCTTCGCGAAAATATTCCAGGTATTCAACCAATTCCCCGATCTGCCTGGTTTCGGTTGTTGCCTTCGCTTCCCATTTGGCAACGAAGTCGAGCACGGCGTCGAGTGGCGGCGAAGGCGGCAGCGCAAAGTTGCGGATGATGATGTCCAGCGCCTGACGGCTCATCGCGTTTGCATTTGCGATCTGGTCGCGAGTCTGCTGGATTGTGGCCAGGACCGGCGGTCCGCCCTCCAGTTTTTCCAGCACAGACACCAGGCTCGCGTTCTCGGAATGCTTTGGAATCGATCGCAACCCGGCGCGTAGGTGTTCCGGGTTGATGGAAAACTGCGGGAGCGCCGCCACGCGAAGCAAGCTTGCCGAGTCGTCCATCGCCACAACTGCACCGAGGCAAGCGAACAAATCGCGCGCCTCGGGCGTATCCATCACGTCCATGTTCTCGATGGAGAAGGGGATTTCTGCCTGCGCCAGGTCTGCCGCGAGATGCTCCCGGTGATGATGCTGGCGGTAGAGAACGGAAAAATCCGACCAGGAACACTTCGTCTCCTTCTTGCGGGCCTGGATCACTTGAACGAGGTCGGAGCCCTCGATCTCTTTGTCACGCAATATGGCCACGTCGACCTGAACCAGAGGCATCGGTGCGCCTTGCCCCTGCGCCTCTTCTTCTCTGGCCGAGCGCAAAGGAGAGCGGCGATAGGCGGGTTTGCCGGTCCCGTCACTCACGCGGATCTCCGGGTTCTTGTTGATCAGGGCAAACGCGCACTCGAGGATGGCCGTGGTCGAACGCCGGTTCCGTTCAAGGATGACAATCCCCGACCCCGGAAAGTGATGCTGAAAAAGTTCAAAGGCGGCGCTGGAGGCGCCTCGAAAGCGGTAAATAGCCTGATCGGGATCGCCTACGGCGAATACGTTCCGATCCTCGCCGGCCAGCATGTCCAGAATCTTTACCTGCGCAAAGTTGGCATCCTGGAATTCGTCCACCAGAATGAACCGCGCATGCTGCTGTTCCTTCTTGAGCAGGACCGGATCGCTCTTCAGAAGATCGTGAGCGTGAGTGATCTGGTGGCCGAAGGTGCCGAGGTTCCGCTCCCGCAGCATCCGCTCTACCGTGGTGTACACGTTGGCGATTTCCTGGCAACGCTCGCAGACCTCGTCGTCTGTGAGGGATGCAACATCCTTGGACCTGGTCACGCGCGGGATTGAAAGCTCACCGCACTGCAGGCGACGGACATACTCCTGATACTTCTCGGGTCCGACAAGCTCATCCTGGCAGCGGCGTATGAAGTCGAGCAGGTCATCCAGGAACTGCGTAACCTTTGCCGCGCGAACGAAGTAGTTTAACTTCAACTCCCGAATGCGGCGGCGCAGATAAATCCAGAGGTCCTTGTCATCAATCACCTCGAAGCCCTTGCCATTGCGGATCAGCAGGTTGTTGCAATAGGCGTGGAAGGTTTCGAGTTGCAGGCCGGAAATGTCGCGATCGCCGACTTCCCTCTTCACGCGCTGACGCATCTCGCGAGCCGCGTTCTCGGTGTACGTGAGGGCAAGAATCTGATCGGGTGAAACCTGTTGCTCACGAATCAGATAAGCGATGCGCCGAGTGAGGACGGTAGTCTTTCCGGTTCCAGCCCCGGCAACGACCAGCATGGGTCCGTTGAGGTGCTCGATCGCTTCCTGCTGGCGCTCGTCCGGTCGCAACTGCGACGCACGAAGTGAAGACTTAGGCAGATTCACAGAAGGCGAGCATATCAGACCCAGCAGAGGATATTCCGTGGGACCAAAGTGCTATTGCGCTTCAGCTACAACAACGGCAGTGGCCGCAATCGCAGCGGTCTCGGCGCGCAAGATCGTGCGCCCCAAGGACGCCGATTTCCACCCTGCTTTCTGCAACGCATCCAGCTCCTGCTGCGTCCACCCGCCCTCAGGACCGAAGGCCAGCGTAATCCCCTGTCCCGGGGCATACGCGTCCATTGCATCCTTGAGAGAGACGGATCCTTCAATCTCGGACAAGACGATGCGCAGGTCGGCGGTAGTATCGAGTATCTGCTGAAGCCTGAGCGGAGCCGAGACCTCGGGTGGCGCAACCCGCCGGGATTGTTCCGAAGCCTGCTGCGCGATGCGCCGCCATCGCTCCACTCGCTTTTCCGCAGCCGTGGCCAAGTGAGTCGCTGTTCGCTGTGCAACCAAGGGGATGAAACGACCGACACCGAGTTCGGTGCACTTCTCGATGGCCCACTCCATGCGATCGAATTTGAAGATGGAAAGGGCCAAGGTGAGGTTTGCAACTGGGACTACGGAAAGCTCCTCGCCCAAGGTGAATTCGACGCGCTGATCTTCGATTTTCGAGACTGTGCCGCGGCGCACTACGCCGTTTACGGCAACATCGAATTGCTGACCCACTCGGGCCCGCAGGACCCGCGCAAGATGTTCGGCGTGGGCTCCGATCAGGGCAGCGCGATCTCCGGAACTCTCGTCAGCAATCCAGCGTCGTCGGGTCATGTTTTAGAAGCGAAACCGGGAGGAGGCGATTACCCGAATATTTCTTTGACTTTGCTCATCAAGCTCCGGCGTTGCGGCTTGTTCTCGACCGCACTCAAGCCGTCCAGTTCCATCAGCAACTCGCGCTGCCGCTTGCTCAGCTTAGTGGGGGTCTGCACCCGAACTTCGACAAAAAGGTCGCCCTTCCCGTGGCCATTGAGAATCGGCACGCCCTTGTTGCGGACGCGCAAGGTGGTACCGGATTGCGTGCCTTCGGGAATCTTCAGGGAGTGATCTCCGTCGAGCGTGGGTACCTTGATTTCGGTCCCGAGCGCAGCCTGAGCGTACGAGATTGGAATCACGCAGTGAAGGTCATTGCCTTCCCGTTCAAAGAACGAGTGTTCTCTTACGTGCAGCACGACGTAGAGATCACCGGGAGGGCCGCCGAAAACGCCAGCCTCGCCGAGTCCGGTGAAGCGAATGCGCGTACCGTCCTCGACTCCTGCGGGCACCTTCGCGTCCACGGTGCGCTGGCGCAGAATCCGGCCTTCCCCCTTGCACTTCGCACAGGGATCCGTAATGACGCTGCCGGTACCCTGGCAGGTTGGGCAGGTTCGCGCCATGCTGAAGAAGCCCTGCTGGTAGCGGACCTGGCCACGTCCGGCACAGGAGCGGCAGGTAACCGGGGCTTTGCCCGCCGCGGCACCAGAGCCCTGGCACTCTTCACAGACTTCGTGGCGGCGCACGTTGACCTTCGCCTCGCTACCGAACACGGCTTCTTCAAACGAGAGCGTGATGTCTTCCCGGAGGTCGGCACCGCGTTGCGCGCGCGTTCGCCGCCGCCCGCCCGCCCCGAACATTTCTCCGAAGCCGAATCCGAGAAAGTCGTTCAGGATCTCGCTGAGATCCACTGCATTGACGTCGAAGCCTCCGGCCGCAGAACCTACAGCCGAATGCCCGAAGCGATCGTAGAGAGAACGTTTCTCCTCGTCGCAGAGGATGGTGTACGCTTCGGTACACTCCTTGAATTTCTCCTCCGCGTCGGGATTGTTCGGGTTCCGGTCGGGATGATATTGCAGCGCGAGCTTGCGATACGCGCTTTTGATTTCCTGCTCGGTAGCTGTGCGTGAAACTCCGAGCACCTCGTAATAATCGCGTTTTACGTTACTGGCCAGAATGGTCCTTTTTCCCTTTCAGATTGTATTTCGGAAGATCTAGTGCCGGGGATTCCGTGCCACCTTGACCATGGCCGGACGCAGAAGCCGGTCCTTCAACTTGTAGCCACGCTGCAGTTCTTCCAGAACCTCGTGGTCGGGCGATTGGTCAGTATCCACCATCTCGATAGCCTCGTGAAACCGTGGATCAAACGGTTTGCCTGCCGCGGGGACAGGCTGTACTCCCATCCTCGCCAGCGCATCCTGCAACTGTTTATAGATGAGTTCGACCCCGCTGCGGAATTCGGATTTTTCGGCGCTGGTTTGCAGGGCGCGCTCAAAACTGTCAAGGATGGGCAGCAAACCCTTGATCGCGTCCGCCATAGCGTATTCCCGGAAGTCCTGCTGCTCGCGAGCGGCGCGCTTGCGGGCATTATCGAAATCGGCCTGCATGCGTGCCATGCGGTCGAGCAACGTGTCACGCTCAGCCTTGAGTTTCTGCGTTTCTGAATCTGCTTCCGGCTCTACCGCCTGCTGAGGGATAGGGCTATCCCCTTCGTTGTCGCCTGCCGGCAGTTCGTGTTCCGCGTCCAACTCCCGCGGTTCTACTTCTGATTTTCCGTTCGTTCTAGCCATAATTTCTATTCTGATTCGTTTAAAACCTGATCAAAGAGCCGTGCAATGTAAGACACGGCGGTAATGGTGTGCTGGTAATCCATCCTCGTAGGCCCTATGACTGCGAGCGACCCCATGACTTCATCGCCCACCCGCGCCGGAGCGCCGATCAGGACCAGGTTCCGCATGGACGGAATGGCGTCATCGAGGCCAATCACCACGCGGACTGCTTCCTGTTTGGCATCCACATAAGCACCGAGCAACTGCACCACCTTCTGTTTTTCTTCCAGAGTCTGCAGCAGTTCCTGCAAACGCTCGCGATCTTTCTCACCGGCGACTAAGTTCGCCGCCCCTCCTATGAAGACGGCCTGCAGGGAATCTTCCGAGCCCAGGGCCCCCTGCCGGTAAAGTTGCTCAACCGAGTTCAACAGGCGGTCGTATTCGCTGCGCTCCTGTTCGATGCGGCGAAGAACCTCGGCGCGCATCGCATCCATGGTCCACCCGCGAAAATTCTCATTGATGAAGCGTGCCGCGGCGTCCAACTCTGATTGCGGAAGATCCATGCGCAACACGCGGTCGCGAACCACCCCCGAGCGCGTGACTACCACGGCCAATACCTTCTGGTCGCCCAGGCGAGAGAAGTAGACGTGCTCCAGGGCATTGCGCGAACCGCCGGTCGCAACAGCCACTCCCACGTTCTTGGAAATCAGCGACAGCACGTGCGAGGTCCGCTCCATAAACTCCTGCACGTTGGTAATTCCGTGCATGGAGTCTTGGATGATACTTTGGTCCTGCGGAGAAATCTGGGCCTTCCCGCTCAACTGCTCCACGTAGTAGCGGTACGCCTCGGCCGTGGGAATGCGGCCGGCAGAGGTGTGCGGCTGCTCCAGCAGGCCGGCATCGGAAAGATCTGCCATCACATTGCGGATGGTGGCGGGACTCAGCCCCTCGGCATTGGCGCGAGCCAGAGTCCGCGAACCAACAGGTTCCCCGGTAGCGATGAAGGTTTCTACGATCGCTGTCAGGATGACCCGCTCTCGATCCCCAATGTGTGGCGCGCCCGGCATGAGCCCCCGTCAACCCGAATCTTAAGTCGCCTAAAATCAGAGTCTTACATCTAAATTAGTGACAGTGATCCAATTAAATTCTAGGTACCCCCTCCCTCCCTGTCAAGGCTTAGCACTCGGCACTCAAGAATGCTGATTCTTGACCGCAAAAGCCCCTGGCATGTAGTTTGGCCGAACCATGAGAAAGAAACCCAAAGTGGTGGTGATCGGCGCGGGCGCATTTGGAGGCTGGACCGCCCTGTCCCTGCTTCAGGCCGGCGCCCAGGTCACATTGATCGATGCCTGGGGGCCGGGCAATTCACGCGCCTCCTCGGGCGGCGAGACACGGGTGATCCGTGGAACTTATGGGCCCAAATCTCCCTATACCGAGATGACCGCTCGAGCATTTCCACTGTGGAGAAAACACGAGCAGGACTGGAAGCAGCGAATGCTGTATCCCACCGGAGTTCTCTGGATGGCGGCCAGCGGCGAGGACAGTTTTGAACGGGGGTCCGTCGAAATGCTGCGCGCGGCTCGAATCAGGTATGAAGAACTCTCGGCCAAACAAGTGAAGAAACGCTGGCCGCAGATCAACCTTGAGGGTGTGAGTTGGGCGATCTACGAACCGGATGGAGGGTTTCTGGCTGCACGCAGCAGTTGCCAGGTTGTGGCCGATACCTTCCTTGCTCTTGGCGGCGAGTACCGGCAGGCCGCGGTGAATGAACAAGGGTTGGACTCAGACACAGGGAAGAGTCTCAGCCTGTCGGATGGAACAAAAATCAGCGCGGATTACTATGTGTTCGCGTGCGGGCCCTGGCTGGGCAAGCTGTTTCCGAAAACCATTGGAGATTGGGTGCGGGCCACCAAGCAGGACGTTTTTTTCTTCGGCGTTCCCGCCGGCGTAACTGGGCTGGATGATTTGAGTTTGCCGGTCTGGGCCGAGCACCGGGACCGATTCCGCTACGGTATTCCCGGCAACCACGGACGCGGGTTCAAAATCGCCGACGACACGCGTGGAGAGACGTTCGACCCCACGAGCGGCGAGCGCACGGTCAGTGCGGAAGGGTTGGCGGCGGTCCGCGAGTATCTGTGCATGCGCTTCCCTGCCATGAAGCATGCACCTTTGGTGGAGACACGAGTGTGCCAGTATGAGCAGACACCGGATAATCATTTCATTATGGATCGACACCCATCGAATGAAAGGGTGTGGTTGCTGGGAGGAGGTTCGGGGCACGGGTTCAAGCATGGCCCCGTGATAGGCGAGATGATGCGGGAGTTAGTTCTCGAGAATGGCGAACCCCGGCCATACTTCCGGCTCAGCAGGCTCGACCCGGCTAAGAAATAGAAACCGCAGCCGGAAAAGAATGGCAGCTGGCGACTCGAAATCCTCAGTCGGCTGAGATGCGCCGGCATTCGAAATGACCTCGATCAAAAGAGGACACGCTGCCAAACCATCACTGAATCTGAATTACGCCTTGGGACGCGCTGGCATTGATCTCTTCCACTCTCGCAACTACTTTTCCCGCAAAGTCATAGAGCGATTTTGAGAGTGGTGAATCCTGCCCGGCTAATGCGGCGGGCTTTCCACTGTCGCCCGCTTCGCGAAGCTGGGGATCAATCGGCACCTCGCCCAGATAGGCAACCCCGAATTGTGCGGCGGTTTTGGAAGCGCCTCCGCGGGAGAAGATGTCGGTCTGGTGGCTGCAATGCGGACAGATGAAGTAGCTCATGTTCTCGACGATGCCGACCAGGTCTACCTTCATCTGGCGGAACATCTCGATCGCCTTGCGAGCGTCCTGCAAAGAAACGTCGCTCGGCGTTGAGACTACGATGGCGCCGGTCAGCGGCACCGTCTGAATCAGCGACAGAGCCACGTCCCCCGTTCCCGGCGGAAGATCGACGACCAGGTAATCCAGCTCTCCCCATACCACGGAACCCAGGAATTGCCGGATGATGGAATGCAACATGGGCCCCCGCCAGATCAGCGGCTTATCTCCGGGATTCAGGAAACCCACGGAAATGACCTTCAAGCCGTGCGCCTCAAGCGGGTAAATGCGGTTGTCGGGGCCGGCCTTCGGTTGTTGGTTCGTGCCCAGCATCAGGGGAACATTGGGCCCGTAAACGTCTGCGTCGAGCAGACCGACTTTGTGGCCAAGCTTCGTAAGGGCAATCGCCAGGTTCACTGCGAGAGTGGTCTTCCCCACTCCCCCTTTACCCGAACCGACCGCAACGATATTAGCGACTCCGGGAAGGGGCTGGGGCCCTTGTTGCTGTGGCTGACCGGGATGCTGATGCGCAGGAGAGTTCAATGATCACCTTCCAGAACTTAAATTATACAGACGATCTGCATGGGTAGTGGACCGCGACGTCGGAGTTCATGCGCCTTGTTGGCCTGGCACTGAGCATTTAGTGATTAGCACTTAGCCCTTCGAGGTCTTGTTGCAACGACAAAGCATGATGGCCAAATGCCACCTGCCAAATGCCGGGCCTTTCACACCGCCAAATACCCGCCATCCACCGGGAACGCGGCTCCGGTGACCCAGGACGATTCCTCGCTGGCGAGATAGACGGCCAAGCCCGCTACATCTTCGGGCACGCCAAGCCGCCCGATCGGATGAACGGCGACGCGTTCTTTCCGCACGGCCACCGGATCCGGCGCTTTGCTCAAGACCGCGGCGGTGAGATCAGTCTCGATAAACGATGGACATATGGCGTTGACGCGGATGTTTTCGTGTCCGTGGTCAATCGCCATGCACTTGGTCAAAAGCACGACTGCACCTTTCGAAGGCGCATAGGAAGCACGGTTGCGTGCTCCGTTGATGCCCAGGACCGAAGCCATGTTGATAATCGATCCACCTCCAGCCCGCCGCATGTAGGGCAACACGGCCGTGGAAAGCAGCCACACGCCCCGGACATTCACGTTGAAGGTTTCATCCCACTGCGCTTCGCTGATCTGCTCGGCGGTGCCGATGTGAAGAACTCCCGCATTGTTCAGGAGCACGTTGATGGATCCGAAGTGACGCGAAGCATCGTCGAGCACCCGCTCAATATCGGCACGTCTCGAAACATCGGCGGGAAACACTTTGGCAGGCGACCCGATGTTAGCGGCGACGGCGTCCAAATGCTCCTGGCGCCGACCGACTAGCCCGACACTCGCTCCCTCGCGCGCAAGCGCCAGCGCACAGGCGCGACCGATTCCCGTGCCGGCGCCTGTCACGATCGCGACTTTTCCATGCAGTCGAGAACTCATCCGCGACAGTGTACCGGACTTCAGTAACCGTGGCCTTCCAGTCGAACTTTTCCGCTGAACATGCGGTAGATAAAAACGAAATAGGCGATGGAGAACGCCGCCCCCAGCGTCCACCAGGCCAGGCCAACGGCAAGCCCGTGGTGGCCGGCGGCGGTGTTGAAGATCGTGAGGCTATAGGCGGGATCGGTGCTGGCGGGAAGCACTACCGGATACAAGGCAAAGGCCGCCCCTACCAGCATGGCTGCGATATACAGCGATGAGGCGATGAAAGCTGTTCTATCTTCAGACTTGGGCGCGGCCCATATGAGGGCACCCAAGCTGGCTGCCACGATGATCGGAATGAGCAGGCCGATCGGATGTTCCCGGTAATTGTTGATCGTCGCCGGCCGAATGAAGTAAGTAGCGACAAAAGAGAAACAGGTCAGGAAAAACTGCACCGGCCACAGCATGATGGCGATGGCGCGGGCGCGCGAACTCAAGTCACCCTCGGTTTTGATGGCGATATAGAGAGCGCCGTGCACGGTCAAAGTCACCAGGGCCACTACTCCAGCCAGAACCGTGTACCAGTCGAGAATGCCGGGATTGGCGCTAACTTTGAAATTGGTCCAGAGCGCCTCGAAGAAATAGCCGTCGGAGCGCAACGGAACACCACGGATTACGTTTCCGAGCGCAGCCCCAAGGAAAATTGTCAACAGCATGCTGGAAAGGGAGAACACAACGTCAAAGAAGCCCTGCCAAACCGGATTTTCAATGTGCGCGCGGAATTCGATCCCAATGGCCCGCAGCATGAGCAGCCAGAGCACCATCATCAAGGGAAGATAGAACCCGCTGAAACTGGAGGCGTACAACAGCGGGAACGCAAAGTAAAGAGTGCCGCCCGCAGCAAGCAACCATACCTCGTTGCCGTCCCATACCGGGCCGATGGCGCGCAATACCAGTTGCCGCTCTTTGCCGTTGCGCGCGGCAAACAGGTAGATTACACCGGCGCCGAGATCAAACCCGTCCAGGATCACGTATGCGGCGAGCATGAAGGCGACGATGACAAACCAGAGAGTTTCCATGTTCAGTCCCCGATAGCCTCTTGCGGAAGCGGTACCAGCCCTGGCCCGGCTGATGGCCCGTGCTCGATCTCACGCGCCACAAGGAACAGAAACAGAATGCCTAGAACGGTATACATCCCCATGAAGCCAAGCAATGTGAACATGCCATTGCCCGCCGATACCAGCTTTGAATAGCCATCGGCAGTGCGCATCAGGCCATATACAACCCACGGCTGGCGGCCGAGTTCGGCCGTCATCCATCCTGCAGTGTTTGCGATGTAAGGAAATGGCAAGCTGAGAAGCAGCACCCATTGCATGAAGCGCGAGTGGAAGAGCCTGCCGCGCCAGAGCATCAGGGCGGCGATCACGGTAATTGCGATGAAGAGCGTTCCCAGCCCGACCATGATGTGATAGCTGTAATAGAGCAGTGGGATATTATCGGGCCACTGGTCCTGGGGGAATGACCCCAAGCCCTTGACGTGCGCATTCCAGCGCCGGTAGGTAAGGAAGCTTAATGCGCCGGGAACTGTGATGGGATTGTCAATCTTCTTTTCCTCGACATTGGGCTGGCCAATGATGACCAATGGAGCTCGATCCTGATCTTCAAATAAGGCTTCCATGGCAGCCAGCGTAACCGGCTGCTTGTTAGTCACCATGCGGCCCTGGCCATCTCCGGTGGGATAAAGCTGGAGAACACTGAAGATCAGCCCGGTGATCACCCCGACTCTCAAGAACAGCCGCCCGTGTTCTTCATGCTTGCGCCAAAGCAGGTAGAACGCGCCGATCGAAGCCACAACAAAGCAACCGGTAATCGCGGCCCCGCCCATGTTGTGCGCATATTGCCACCATGCCCACTCGTTCAACAGCAATTGCCAGAAGCTGCTTAGTTGCACCGACCCGTCCGGCGCAGCGGTGTAGCCCACGGGATTTTGCATCCATGCGTCGGTGGCGATGATGAAATATCCGGAGAGCCAACTGCCTGCCAGGACGGCAACTGCGGACCACCAATGGGCCTTTGGGCTGAGCCGCTTTTCACCGTACAGAAACAGTCCCAGGAACGCCGACTCGAGAAAGAAGGCAAACATTCCCTCCATGGCGAGTGTCTGGCCGATTACCCCACCGGCGAAGCGCGAGAAATGCGACCAATTGGTGCCGAACTGAAATTCCATGGGAATGCCGGTCACCACTCCAAGGACGAAATTGATGCCGAAGATGCGCGCCCAGAAACGCGCGGCCTGGTTGTAGATCTCCTGCTGGCGCCGCAACCCCAGGGTCTTGAAAATTACGATCAGGGGCGCCAGGCCCATGGTGAGTTGAGGGAAGAGATAGTGATAGGTAACGGTGAACCCGAAATGCAGGCGATGAATCAGGAGTGCGTCCATAGTTCCTACGATCATGCATGACGCTTCGGATGGCTAAGGTAAATTGTCCTCAGCCCATCCTTACAACAGCGCACTACGGCGGCGCTCCTGTTCCAGGCGGCGCGCATCGCGGCGCCTGCCGGCACCCTCGTAACGTCGGCGCTGTTCATCGCTCTCAGGAACCACAGCTGGAACGGTAAGCCGCTTTCCCGCGCCATCGACCGCGACGAAGGTCAGGTACGCCGAGCCCACATGCTGGCAGGTGTCCTGGATGTAGTTTTCGACGAAAACCTTCACTCCGACCTCCATCGAGGTACGGAAGACCCGATTCACGGAAGAGCGGAGAATGACCAGGTCTCCCACGTGCACGGGAACCAGAAAGTCGATGTGATCCACCGAAGCGGTCACCACGTAGTTGCGGGAGTGCCGATGCGCCGCCATGGCCCCGGCCAGATCAATCCAGTGCATGAGGCGTCCGCCGAGCAGGGCGCCAAGCGGGTTCGCGTCATTGGGAAGTACAATCTCGGCCATCTCAGACTGGGAATCGCGCACCGGGCGCGGCATCATCAACTCGTCTTGATCAGTCATTGGCTTGTGCTCGGGTTGAGGTGACTTCAATCCTGCCACGCCGGAGTAAGTAACTTTCCAGGTAGCATCCCGCCATTTTCTGGATGCGCTCGTCGGGATGAATGCAGGTCCAACGCTGGGAACCCACATCGTAAGTGAGCACCCCGTGCGCCACCGGTAAATGCGCATGCTCAGTCACAAAGCAGAAGGAGATCTCAGAACCGAGATCGCGGGTCACGGAAAATCGCACCGCATCGCAGGAACGCTGCTCCGGCATTCGTGAACAGGAAACGGCGTAACCGAGATTGCAACCGTCGGTGAGTTCCGCCGCGCTTGGCTCCTCGCCCTCGTGACCGGGAGCACAGCACCGGCCACGCCAGCCTGCGCCGAGTGGCAGGCGCGAAGGATGCAACCATGCACCCCCTTCAAATTTCTGCGTCGGCATGAAGAAAGGACAGGCCAATGAGCTTCCGATCAATTTTCCGGATGCAGGCATTGTACTCATCCGGCAAAACGCTGCCAACTGTTCGCGTGTTTATACTGGGTTGGGAGTCGGAGAGACGACAATGGACCGAATCGCGATGCTAAGTGAAATCCTGGCTGAGAACCCCGACGATGCTTTCGCCCGCTATGGCCTGGCAATGGAATACGCGAAAAGCGATGTGGATCGCGCCATGCAGGAGTTCCAGGCACTGCTGGCAAAACATCCGGACTACACCGCGGGCTATTTCATGGCGGCTCAGACGCTGGCGGCAGCGGGCCGGGTGGACGAAGCCAAAGCCATGTTGAACCAGGGGATTGAAACCGCGAAGCGTTCCGGAAATAGCCATGCCGAATCCGAGATGGGGGCAATGTTAGCTGAATTAGGCTGAGCTTATTTTCTTCGGCTCGCCATCCTGGCCATGCCAAATTCCACTAACCCGGGCAGGATTTGATAGAGCTTGACGACCGGGTGCATAGTCCATGGGACTACCACTTCCCGCTTGCGCTTGAGATACCCCTGGAAAGTCGCCCGCGCCACTCGTTCCGCGCTGATGCCTCGCACCGAACTCGGCCGAAGCACCTTCACTTCCTTTCCCCGCAGCGCGTTTTCCCCAAAGGCCGTGCGTACGTAACCGGGGCAGACGGTCATGACGTGGATGTGGGAATCCAGCAGTTCGAGCCGGGCGGCCTTTCCGAAGGCATTCATGGCAAATTTGGTGGCGCTATAAATCGCATGAAAGGGCAGGGGCAGATGTCCGGCGACGCTGGAAATATTGATGATGGCCCCGGAATCCTGCTGTCTCATGATGGGGATAACCGCCTGCATGGCGTCGACGGTCCCAAAGAAGTTGGTGTCGAAGGTCTCGCGCGCCGCAGCGCGATCGAGTTCTGAAACCGAATCCAGTAAACCATGTCCCGCGTTGTTCACCCAGACGTCAATCCGGTCAAAATGATGAAGAGTGAGGCTCAGCACTCGGTCGATTTCTTCGCGATGGCGCACATCGCAAGCCAGAGCGAGCGTTCGCTGTGTATGTCCGATTCTGCCGCGCGCGGCTTCGGCGCGTCCCGCATCTCGCGAGAGCACAACCATGTTTGCCCCATGATCGCCAAAGATTTTTGCGATCGCCTCGCCAATGCCCATGGAGGCGCCGGTCACCACTACAACCTTTCCCGAAAGATCCATGTCGAGCTTTTATGCCGCTCATCAAAGCAAGTCAAGGACAGGCGTACAATCTGCCATAGTCGTAGGCTTGGAGGCCTTTTGGAAAGCAAGCTGCTGCCCTTGTTTCCCCTCGATCTGGTGCTGCTGCCCGGAATTCCCCTGCCCTTGCACGTTTTTGAACCTCGCTACAAAGAAATGATCGGAGAATGTCTCTCCAATAAGGCCCCGTTCGGGGTAGTGAGAGCGAAGGAGGCAGAAGGCATCGCCGAAGTTGGTTGTACGGCGGAGATCATCACGGTCACGAAGGAGTACGAGGATGGGCGCATGGACATCGTCACACAGGGGCGCGAGCGTTTCGAAATCGTCGCCGTGAACCGGGAACGCGAGTTCCTGCAGGCCGAGGTGCTCTATCTGATGGACGATCCGGAGCCTGCGACTCGCGAAGAGGCGGCTGAAGCGCTGAAGCTCCACAACGAGGTTTTAAGCCTGGCGGGCGCGGCGCTGGAGAAGGTGGCTCCAGACGAAGACCCGCAACTCTCGTTTCGCCTTGCCGGAACCCTACCCCTGGATCTCGATTTCAAACAGACGCTGCTGGAAATGAAATCCGAAGCTGAGCGTATCCGCGCAATGGTGTCATACCTCCAAGCGCTTCTGCCGGACCTGCGTCGCACCGTGCACATCCGGCAAAAGGCCGGCGGCAACGGCCACGCGCATTAAACGCCGCCCCCATCAACGGATTTCCCGTCGATCCCTATCCCAGGGAGTTGTGAGTAGTCGGCGTATAATCGGGAGCAGAAGCAGTTTTTTGGGGGTTCTTCCATCATGAGTTTCCCGCGGACGCTTGGCGAACTGCGTCAAAGTCCTTTCTCGGAACAGCGTTTGCAGGGTCGTCGCGTAAAGGATGAGATGCGCGACAACTTGCTGGCCAAGCTTCGCGCAGGGGGACCGATCTTTCCCGGAATCGTGGGCTACGAGGACACGGTCATCCCGCAAATAGTGAACGCGGTGTTGTCCCGCCACAATTTCATTCTCCTCGGTCTGCGGGGCCAGGCCAAGAGTCGCATGCTGCGGGCACTCACGACGTTGCTCGATCCCGAGGCTCCTTACATCGCAGGTTGCGAGATCCACGACAATCCTTACGCTCCGATCTGCAAAGCCTGCCGCGACCTGATCGCCGAGCGCGGCGACGACGTGGAGATCGCCTATTTCACTCCGGAGGAGCGCTATGTCGAGAAACTGGCGACTCCGGACGTGACCATTGCGGATTTGATCGGCGACATAGATCCCATCAAAGCTGCCCGTGGCGGTCATCAACTAAGCAGCGAAATGACGGTTCATTATGGGCTCTTGCCGCGCGCTAACCGCAGCATTTTCGCCATGAATGAACTTCCCGACCTGGCCGGAAAAATACAAGTGGGACTGTTCAACATCATGCAGGAAGGCGACGTGCAAATTAAGGGGTATCCCATTCGCATGCCGCTCGACGTAGCCATGGTGTTCAGCGCGAATCCGGAGGACTACACCGCGCGTGGGAAGATCATCACGCCCCTGAAAGACCGTATCGGATCGGAAATCCGAACTCACTATCCGACAACGGTGGAGGAAGGCATTGCCATTACCGCGCAAGAGGCCTGGACCCGGAGGAATGGTCAGAAGCTGCATGTTCCAAAATACATTCAGGAAGTGATTGAAGGAATTGCGTTCGCGGCGCGCGAAGACAAGAAAATTGACAAGCGCTCAGGGGTAAGCCAGCGGCTGCCAATTTCTTGCACCGAGAACGTGATTTCCAACGCGGAACGGCGCGCTGTGAGAAGCAACGAGCAGATGGTGGTACCAAGGATCAGCGACATTTATGCCGCGTTGCCGGCCATCACCGGCAAACTGGAACTGGAGTACGAAGGTGAGATGAAAGGCGCAGACCATGTAGGCCGCGAACTCATCCGCACCGCCATCGCCCGTGCTTATGATGAGTACTTCAGCGGCGTAAACATGCAGCAAGTCGTGCAATGGTTCGACCTGGGAGGAGAAATCCAGGTCACCGACTCCGCCGCAGCCGCTGAAGTCTTGAAAGCGTTGTATCCAATTCAAGGCTTGCTGGAGAAGTTGGTGAAAGTCGGCGTGGGTCCTAAGGACACTCCGGAGGTGCAGGTTTCGGCTGCCGAATTCGTTCTCGAGGGCTTGCATGCCCACAAGCGGATTGGGCGCAACGAGGAGCGTGTGTTCCGCGCGGGAGAGAAACCTCCTAAGCATTCCGATAAACCTTTTGAGCGGGAAGACACGCCGTTCCGAGGACGCCGTCCCTACAATTAGCCGCAGATGAAACGCATTCGTTACAGCAAATACGTTCCCGACCCGGCCGGTGAGATGAGCATGGAGGACCTGCTCAGCGCGCTCTCGGATTACCTGCTCCAGAGCGGTTTCCAGAACATGTATTACTACGGGGAACCGGATGGCGAGCAGACGCTCGACGATCTGCGCCGGGCCATCGAGCAGGCCCTGATGGAAGACAATCTGCTCGACGAAAATCTACGCCAGCAACTTCAACAGATGCAGGCGGACGGCAACCTGGATGAGCTTATCGAACAACTGATCGACCGCATGGAACAGGAAGATTACATCAGCATTTCAGACCCACGCGATCCAGCCCGGCAATCGAGCGTAGGCGGCCAGGTCGGGGAATCTCAGAATCAAGCCAAGTTTGAAATCACCGACAAGAGCCTGGATTTCCTTGGCTTCAAGACCCTGCGCGATCTGCTGGGCTCGTTAGGCAAGTCGAGTTTCGGCAGGCATGATACCCGGGACATGGCGACCGGCATCGAGAGCAGCGGCGCCTCCCGTGCCTACGAATTCGGCGACACCCTGAACCTGGACATCACGGCGACGCTTTCCAACGCAATCCAGCGCGAAGGGCTGAATCTCCCCTTGAGCATTGAGTACTCGGACCTGCGCGTCCATCAATGCGAGTACCAGTCGTCCTGCGCAACGGTGCTGATGCTGGATTGCTCGCACTCCATGATCCTGTACGGAGAAGACCGGTTTACGCCGGCCAAGAAAGTGGCGATGGCTTTGTCCCATCTGATCCGGACGCAGTATCCGGGCGATTCGTTGTCTCTGATCTTGTTTCATGATTCCGCCGAGGAAGTTCCCCTGTCGCAGCTCGCCCGAGTCAAGGTCGGTCCCTACTACACGAACACGCGGGAAGGATTGCGTCTGGCGCAACGCATTCTTCAACGCCAGCGTAAAGACATGAAGCAGATTGTGATGATCACCGATGGCAAGCCGTCCGCGCTCACTCTCGACGACGGGCGCATTTACAAGAACGCCTTCGGGCTCGACCCCCTCGTGGTAAGCCAGACTTTGGAAGAAGTTTCAAAATGTAAGCGGGCCGGCGTGCTGATCAATACCTTCATGCTGGCTTCGGATTATGGCCTGGTCCAGTTCGTTCAGAAAGTCACCGAGATGTGCCGCGGAAAGGCGTACTTCACCACTCCTTACACGCTGGGCCAGTACCTTCTGATGGATTACATGTCCCGGAAGACCAAGACCATCCACTAATCCACTTGAGCGCTGCGGCGTCCGACTGGATGCTTAGCTTCTGGTGATCTCCTGCACCGCCCGGTACGCGTGATCAATCGCTGAATCGGTGTAGGCGTAGGCGCCAGCATCGGAATTGGCAATCGCCAGCCGTCCAAAGGGCTTGCGCGCAACTTCGCACGGAGTTTCACCGCCCTCGAGCCAGAATTTGTCCCAGAGCGAGTTGTATTCGTAAGCATAGCCATGAGGCCACCGATTCACGGTGATGGCCTCAATTTCACGTGCAGGATCAAAACCACCCGGGCCAAGGGTGCGACCAAGCTGCTCGCGAATGTTCCGCTCTAAGGTCTCGAATTTTGTGCTGAACAGTTCCATGCGGCCGATGCGATGCTGGTCCCGCGCGGGCCGGCCCGGCTTGCACGGCGTTTTCACCATATGAATCACGATCGGCTCTTCCGGCTTCCGCGAGCACTCGTATCCGCCAATGCTGACTGGAAGATCCAGGTTCAAGTGCGTGTGGTAGGAGGCGGGGGCGTAGATCGAGTTGGTGCCAAGTTTCTGGAACGACGTCCAATTGCGAACGGCGACGTTCGTGTAAAGCAGCGGGACCTTGGCGGCTTCCCCCAACGCCTCTTTCTGCTTATCCGGAAGTTCCTCGGCAATATAAGGGATGACTACGTGCCAACACGCCAGCACACAATGGGCCGCTTTTGCCGAATAGGCCTTGCCGTCCCGCGCGTAGACGACTTCCACTTCCTTCGCGGTTGAAGGATCTCCATTGTGCTTCACCCGGACCGCCGTGCTGTTCAGGCGAATCCGAGTCGCGGACGCAGGCTGGTCCAACCGGGAATAGTCCGCTTTCGCCATAACCACGTCTGCGGCCGAGTTCCCGGGAATGGCTTCCGGAATCAGTTTGCGAACCATCAATCTGGCGATCGAAGCATTGCCGTCGGGAAAGTGGAAGAAATATTTCTCCGCCTCTTCGTTGAAGATTGCGTCGCGATTCATGCCCCGCCCCGGCCCCGGGTCAAGTTTCATCCCGGTAAAGCCGGGAAGTCCCAAGCCCCACGCATCCTGCGCCGCGATGGCATCAATGCCTACTCCGAACAGTGGATGCGGCGCGCTCTGCAGCAACCGAACCACATCCCGATCCACCTGCACTACATCAGCCAGGAATTTCGCATAACTCATTCGAGCCAGGCGCTCTTTCTTCTGATCGGAACTTGCCCCGGGCAGGTAGTCCTTGGTTTCGGTACAGAGCCGTTGAAAGTCCTGTTTTGCCTTGTCCGAGAGCGGGGCCTCCGCCATGAACTTCTTCCACGCCGTGCCATCGCCGCCTGAGTTGTAGCCGTCCTCTCCGCCGCCGAGAGGAAGCGGATTCACAACCAGCTTGTCGGCGCCGAAGCTCTCTTTGTCGAAGAAGATGCTGGATCGCAGGCCCAAAGACCTGTACAGGTCTTTAGAGACGTACTTGGGATAGGAGGCTACGTCAATTCCCAGCTCTTCCACCAGCGATTTCGAGACTGCGCTGTAGGGCGCGGGGCTCTCAATGGAGTAAGTGCCGCCAAATCCGAGCAGCGTGCGATTGCCGGTGCGGAATTCATTGCGCTTGGCATGTCCGCCGAAGTCATCATGGTTATCGAGCACGAGCACCCGTGCCTTGGGCCCGGCGATTTTGCGGAAGTAGTACGCAGCGGCCAGGCCGCTGATGCCGCCTCCGACCACAATCAGATCGTAACTTTCCCCGGTGTCGTCGATCTTGCCGGAGTCCTGCCAGAACGTGCCGTCACGAACCGTATGCGCAACCTCGAACGAGCCGGGATGGCTGCCACGCAAGCCGGTCAGAGCCGGCGGATAGTAGTCCCCGCCAGAGTTCTCAAACGCAGCCAGCATGTGCGGAGGAATCAGGGCCGCCCCCACGGTGACGGCGACTCCGTTGAGAAAATCCCGGCGAGTGATGTAGTTGCCGAGTCCCAAGTCCTTGTCTCGCGATGTGGGCATAAGAATCCCCCCAGCCAATCAGAATCACTGGCACACCCGACAGCACTGCGAATGCGATCTAAACCTTGAGCCGCGAAAGGTCTGCTTCTGGCGGCAGGTTTGGAGTGCCGCTCTCGGCCTTTTTCACTGCCAATTCTGCAGCCTGGAACCCTAACTTGCTATGCGTTCCGTCACAGAACGGCTTATTGACCGATGCTCCGCAACGGCACAGTGAGAACGCCGTCTTCCCGGTAAGGTCGTAAGCATTGCCGTCGGCATCGAGCAACTCGATGGCTCCTTCGGGAGCTTCGACGCGATATGGGCCATTCTTCTTGATCGTGATTTTCACTGCAGCCATGAAATCTCCGTTTGCTGTGATTTTGCAGGCTTAAGATTAGCAGTTCCCGCAGGCGGGTTCTACCCAACCGCTACGCGACCGCTCGCTGAGGTTGCAGCAACTCTCCATAAAGAGCGAGATATTCATCGGTCATACGTTTCGAGGTGAAGCGCTCGCGGGCACGATTGTAGGCACGGTTGGCATACGCCCGGCACAAGTCACGCTGATCACTTAAGCGGCGGATAATTTCGGCGAGGCTGCCGGCATCGTTGGAATCGAAATAGAGCGCTGCGTCTCCCCAAACTTCGCGGAACGATGGGATGTCGTTGGCGATGATGGCACAGCGCGACAGGGCAGCTTCCAGGGCTGCCATTCCAAAGGGCTCATAGCGGGAGGTCGCCGCATAAATGGCCGAGCGCCCGTAAAGGTTTCGCAGTTGGGCCTCGGTCTGCGGCCCCTTCAGAGCGACCGTCGACTCTCCTGCTGATACCTTTACATCGGCCCGTATCGGCAACTTGAGCCGCTCCATCGGAGGCTCCGACCCCACGATGCACACGGGAACGGGGTGGCGATGCTGAGTGATGAGGTTCACCTGCTTGCCGGCATCAAGCAGCCTCCCGATGGCCAGCACGCAATCATCTTTGGCGAGGTAGGGATTAAAGAATATCGGATTGCGACCGTTGTAGATGACCGAACCGCGGGCCGGTGCACCGAAACAATTCTGGAGCGTATCGAGCATCCAGAAGCTTGGGGCCACCACGGCATCTGCATTTCGTAATCCCTGGACCACGGTCTGGCGATACCAGCGAAGCCAGCGACTCGGAGCGGGCTCTGTGCCGTGTACAGCCTTCCACCAGCTCAGGTAATCGCCATGCGCGACTACGATCCTGGGCTGCTCGGCTTCTATTGCGCCGAAGCAGAAGTGATTGAAGTGCAGCAGATCTGGCTTGAGCTCCGCAATCAGACTTCGAAGGTAAGCAAATGAATCGGACAAGTCCTGTTCCGCTTCCTGCATCCACTCCAAGCGAAAAGCGGTGGGATGATAACTCAGGCCACGAAGGCCATCCATCCAGGAGGTTTGCTGAGGCAGGGGAATCTCGCCAAGGCTGATCAAGGTGACACGATTTCCCCGGGTAATCAGGCCGCTGACCAACTCACGGGTATAACTCCAGACCCCGCTGAGTGTATCGGTCGTCACCAGAACGTGCATGGATTCCCCACGTCAAACGCTCTCGCCAGGCCCTATCGGCGTATCCGCGTTTCGCTGCACTATTCTATGTCGGAAGGGACCAATTTCGAAGCGCAATTGAGCGCGCGCATGGAGAGGTCTGCAAAAACTTGCACTGCTTAGCGTTCCTGGAGCGCAGGTTCGGACTGCAAACCCACCTTTAGACGTATTTCTTTAGCTAAGTCATAGACGGCACGGATCTTGGCTTCCGCCGCCGAGGGCAGGTTTGGCACGTTCAATGCCATCTCACAGGAGAGCAGAAGCGCGGTGACGTTTCCCTTGAGTTCGCTGCGCAGCGCCATCTCCGCCCCTTTGCGCGCGACCAGAACCTCTTTCCTGCGCCGGTTCAGCGCCGCCCGCAATTCCCGTACGACCCGTTCAACACCGCTGATCGCGAAGTTGACATACACAGGAATGCCGCCCTCGACATGTTGCACCAGCAAGTCGCTTTCATCGGGTTCAGCATCCACCAGGAACTGATCGATCACGACCGCTTCGTATTCCTGGGTCCGTAATTGAACGGTCGCTTGGCGCAAGGTCGAGGCAATCTCGACTTCCTGGTTGGTCGCTCGCTTCACGGCATCGGCGCATGCCTGTGCTTTTTCGGATGGAGTGATTACTAGAATCATGCCGGATACATTGCACACCTTTGGCCAAAAACCCGCCATTGAAAACTCGATACTTACACTTCATCCAGAGGCCTAACTTCCCATAGCGGAACGCCCGATCCCCCTCCTGTTCATTCCTGGGACGCGTACTCCTTGAGTTTGCGGTAGAGCGTCGTCTTGCCAATGCCCAACAGCCGCGCCGCCAGCAGTTTGTCTCCGTTCAACTGCGCCACCGTCCCAAGGATGGTCTGTTTTTCAAGCTCCGCCATCGGGATAATTTTGGACGAAATGTCCGGGCTGACCGAGCCCGCATCCCGCGCACTGTGAATGTCGGTGGGAAGATCGCGAACCTGGATAACGGGGCCGGTGGTGAAGGCACAGGCGCGCTCCAGGCAGTTCTCCAGTTCGCGCACGTTGCCGGGCCAGTTGTAGGCAAGCATGATTTTCAACGCTTCGTCGCTGAGGGTGCGCTCCTGACCCGAGGCTCGCGATACCCGCTCCAGAAAATGTTCGGCAAGCAGGGGAATGTCCTGGCGCCGTTCGCGCAGAGGCGGAATTCGCAGCGTCAGCACGTTCAGCCGGAAGTAGAGGTCGCGGCGAAAAGTTCCCTGCGCGACGGCCTGTTCCAGGTCCTTGTTGGTAGCGGCCAGTATGCGCACTTCGATGGGAACTTGCCTGGTACTGCCGACGGGACGAATTTCTTTTTCCTGGATGGCACGCAACAATTTTGCCTGCAAGTCGATGGGAAGCTCGCCCACTTCATCGAGAAACACCGTTCCGCCATTGGCAATGGCCAGCAGACCGTCCTTGGACTGGTTGGCTCCGGTAAACGCTCCCTTGACGTAGCCGAAGAGTTCACTCTCGATCAGGGTGGGTACCAGGGAGCCGCAATCTACCGGGATGAAGGGCTTGTCACGGAACGGTCCGGAGAAGTGGATCGAGCGTGCGACCATCTCTTTTCCGGTGCCGCTCTCGCCAAGGATAAGAACGGGATGGGTGCTGTGCGCCGCCTTGGCAATGATGCGGTAAAGCCGTTCCATCTCCGGCGCGCGCCCCACGATGCTGCCAAAGCCCTGTTTGGATTTGATCTTTTCGCGCAGCATGCGATTTTCGGTTTTCAGCTTGAGATGATTCGCCACCCTCTCTAGCAGCAGCTTGAGTTCATCCATGCTGAATGGCTTGGTCACATAGTCGTAAGCCCCGCTTTTCATGGCCTGCACTGCCGATTGGATGGTGCCGTATCCCGTCACCACGATGACGATGGCATCCGGGCGGCGGGCTTTGATTTGATGAAGCGCCTCGAGCCCGCCGATGCCGGGAAGCTTCAGATCGAGCAGAACTACGTCCGAGCCCTGCGCTTCCAGCACACGGTAGGCCTGTTCCGCCGATTCGGCGACCGCGGCGTTGAAGCCCAGCGACTGTGCGACCTCGCGGCAGGCCTCGCGAACGGAACGCTCATCATCAATGATTAAGAAGTTGAGAAAGTTGGCTCCCTCAATCTGCGGCGAGTTAGGCGTTGGCGCTTCCAAGGTATTCATACGGGTTTCCTTTTTTTCTGATCACGAGGTTGAGAAAGTTTTGCGGCATGATCGAGCACCTCTCGGACCTTTTGCACCAGGGCTTTTCCGGCAAACGGCTTGCGAAAAATAACCACTGGTTCGTTTATCGTGGCTGGGCTCCGGTCGAGTTCGTATCCCGAGGTGAAGATCACCGGAAGAGATGGGTTGATCTCGTGGATCCTGGCTGCGACCTCGCGGCCGTCGCTTCCGGGCAACATGAGATCGCTGAGCAGAAGATGAATGTTGTGGCTTTGCTCCTGAAAAACTCGCAGGGCCTCCCGGCCACTGGACACTTCCAGCACACCGTATCCACGCTGTTGCAGAATGTGCTTGGCCGAACTTCGGATGCTCTCGTTGTCTTCTACCAGCAGAATGGTCTCGCCGCCGCAAGCTGAGATTTCCGGAGTTGCGGGTGCGAGGCCGGGCTGAGCAGTATCGCTGGAAAGAAAACGAATCCTCACGCACGTGCCCTTCTCGGGCTCGCTGGTGATCTCAATCGTCCCGCCGTTTTCACGAACAATGCGGTGCACGGTAGTCAATCCCAGCCCATTTCCATGATCGGCAGCTTTGGTCGTGAAGAACGGTTCAAACACATGGGCGAGAATGTCCGGGCTCATGCCGGAACCGTTGTCCTTCACCACGAGTTCTACCTGGGCTGCACCTGGTTGCAACGAAGACGGAAGGTTGCGAGTGCTCACCTCAACCCTGCCGCCGTCCGGCATCGCGTCACGGGCATTGATCACCAGATTGAGAAGGACCTGCTGTGCCTGCGTGGGATCCATGCGGGTCTGCCACAGCGCAGGATCAAGATCAGTCCGGAGCTCAATGTGCTCGCCAATCAGGCGCGACATGAGGTTTTGCATGTCGCTCACAATTTGGTTCAGCGAGAGCAAGTGTGGTTCCGAGTTCTGTCGCTTCGCGACCGAGAGGAGTTGCTGAATCAGTGCGCCGCCGTGCTCACTCGCCAGGCGAATCTCGTCAATGTAGGTGCTCAAACGGGAGTCGTGCTGAAGCCCGGCTTTGAGCAGGTCGGAATAAAGCATGATGCCGGTCAGCAAGTTGTTAAAGTCGTGCGCAACCCCTCCCACCAAACGTCCGATGGCCTCCATCTTTTGAGCTTCGCGGAGCTGCAGTTCGGCACGTTTGTATTCAGTCAGATCCTCCATCATCAGCAGGGCAAATTCCGGTTTGCCGTCCGGCCCTCGAACCAAAGAGGTCGTCAAGCGGGCCCATCCCCAAGCCTGGTCTTTTCGCACATAGCGAAGTTCCTTCTGGTGCGACTGCTTGTGTTTCGAGATGAGTTCGTCAAACAAGGACTGACAGGCCTTCACATCTTCGGCATACGTGAGTTCGCTTATGGAGCGATTGCGCAGTTCATGGTCGTTGTAGCCCAGCATCCTCAAGGCTGCCCGGTTCCCGTCCAGAACATGGCCGTCGATTGTGCACTGGAGAATTCCGATCGCCGCCTCATCCACAATGGCGCGGAACCGTTCATCGCTGTCGCGCACCAGGCGCCGGCGTTCACCATGGCTGATGTCGCGCATATGAACTACCAGCAAATCGCGCCCTTGAAAGGTGAAGGGCGCGCATCGGGCTTCGATTTGAAGGCGAACTCCGTCGGGGCCCTGAAATTCAAAGGCGCAGGAGGGATAACCGCACGCCCTCTTCGGCCACGGAACCTCCGCGGACGACGATCGCGTACAGGCCCGGGTTCCGGGCACAAACTCCGACAATCTCTTACCGGTCGGGAGCCGCTCAGCGCCGTACCCAAACAACCCGGCCAGAGCCGGGTTCGCGTACACGATCCTGCCATCTTCCACAACGGCGAAACACTCTGGCGACGCGGCCAGGGCGGCCTCCACCAGTTCCAGTCCCAGTTCTTGCTCCCTGACGGCTTGAAGAATTGCGTTCATGGTCTGCAACAGCGAAGGCGGACCTGCCCTCAAGGAGCGGCGTGCCAAGGCGCTTTCCTGATTCGGGAACCAGGCAAAGCTCTCGAACACTCCCTGTTTGGGAAGTTTAGGCAGAATTGGGAAAACACTTTAGGACGACGGTCACATGATCCTGTGACGTCGAAAACTGGAAAGAGGGCGCGGGGAAGCGCCCAGTTCAGCCTTGCACGGACACAGACCGTGTCAATCGGAAGGTCAATCTTCTTTCAGCGCCAAACGCCACGTCTTTTTTACCAGTCGCATAGGCAGTCCCGGTGCCTCCCGCCGCACCGATGGCGGTGCCGATCAGGGCGCCCTTACCCCCGCCTGCCAAACCGCCAATCAAGGCGCCGGCGGCGGTGCCGCCGCCGATCATGGCCAGGTTCCGCTTCTCATGAGACGCTCCCTTGGCGAAGATGCTGGATGTCTGAATCGGTAATTCCTTGCCATTGATCGACAGGCTCACCAGGGTCAATCGAAGGAACCCTGGATCTTTCAGGTGACCCGAAGCTTTGGCTGAGATGACGCGGCCAACCACCGCAGAGCCTCTCGGGGCAACGGTCTGCCCATCAATAATCAGCGGATCATCCAGTACCGCGTCGAAGCTCTCGCCGGAATGAGAGACCGCACTTGAAACCGCTGACTGCAACCGAACTGTAATGGGCGTACCGCTGGGAATAGTAGTGGGCGGGATCGCTGCGGTAGGGGAGATTCCCTTGCTGTCCGCACTTCGATCAAAGGGAAGTTGCTGGTTCGAAGCGGCGCTTTCATCACCGTTCTGAACGCCAGGCTGGCGATTGCAAGCGATGCCGGGACTCAACAACATCAGTAAGCCCGCAAGTGTAACGGTTCTGCTCAGCATCATGGATAGCCGCCCCCAATCTCCTACCGACGTTCTGAAGCGCAACCACGCTGCCACTGTTTGTAGGTCTGAAATCAGGGACTTGCAGAAGGTAACCTCGAGGTCATCATGTAGATTTTGCAAGTAGTTCTTGCACAGTCGGAGAACCTGCAACAGAATTTGTATCTCCGAAGCTGATGCCCACGGCACGGGCCGTACTGACCAATTCGCCATTCCGGTCCACCGCCTTCATATGACCGATGGCAGCGGCGATGTCTACGGGCGTGATTCGCTCCTGCTGCAGACGTACCATCTTCCCAAATTGCCGGTTTGCGATCAGATCAACCGCAGCGACTCCGAAACGGGTTGCCAGCACACGATCAAACGGAGTGGGCGATCCACCCCGCTGGATGTGGCCAAGCACGCTGACTCGCACTTCTTTGTGCGTGCAGAGCGCGATGGCGTCCCCAATCAGGTTTCCCACCGAGCCTCCGCGCGACATGTGCAGCAGTTCGCTGGGCAGCCTCACACCTTCGGCCACGACAACGATGGTGAAGTGCTTGCCGTGACGTTCACGCTCCAGCACGCAGCGGCTAAGATTCTCGACTGAGAACTGGATTTCAGGAATGAGAATAATATGGGCGCCGCCGGCGATGCCGGCGTAAAGCGCGATCCAGCCCGCATCGCGGCCCATGACTTCCACAACCATGATGCGATGATGGGACTCCGCGGTAGTGTGGATCTTGTCCACCGCGTCGGTGGCGGTGTGCACCGCGGAGTCAAAACCGAACGTCAATTCAGTCGCGCACAGATCGTTGTCAATGGTCTTGGGCACGCCCACCAGCTTCATTCCTTTGCGGAACAGTTCCAGCGCGATTTTCATCGAGCCATCGCCGCCGATCGTAATGACCGCATCCATTCCCATACGGGTAGCATTGGCGATAACATCGGAGGAGATGTCGCGCACTACTTCCTGGCCATCCTCCACGGTGCGATAGCGGAAGGGATTACCCCGGTTCGTGGTGCCGAGAATAGTCCCGCCGCGGGGCAAGATTCCGCTGACATCTTTCAGGCCCAGTTCGCGAGAGCGCTCCGGCCAGATCAGCCCGTCGAAACCATCGGGAATTCCGATAACTTTCCAGCCATATTTCAGGATGGCCGCTTTCACTGCTGCGCGAATGACCGCATTCAGGCCGGGCGCGTCGCCACCACCAGTGCAGATGCCGATACAACGAATGTCAGACATGGAATGAGCCTGTCATAGCGCGTGCTCGTTTCGCCATGACACTGCCCACAATCCTCTGTGACGGGGGCTGGATTTCCAACATCACGATTGGACGTAGGGAATGGGGCACACAAAAATGTGCCCCGTGTCTTATGAGTAGCTAGTTGACGATCAGGGGAGCAGTCTTGGTAAAGGTCGTTGTGCCGGAGTAGACGGCGTTGATGGTATAAGTTCCGGTCGCGGCGGAACTGTCTACCGTAATCGTCGCCGGCGACTGCTGGCTGGTAATGCTGATCGTTGTCGGAGTTGCACCGGTGCTGTCAGTGATGCTCCACGAGGTGGTGGCAGAGACGTCAACGGTTCCCGACATGCCTGAAACCGTGGCCAGGGCAGAGATGGTGCCCGTGGAACCGCGGCTAATCGTCACCTGAGTCGGACTCAAGGTCAGGCCGATCACGTTATTCAGCGACACGGTAAGAGTAGAAGTCCCGCTCACCGCTCCCGAGGATGCGGTGATGGTGGCAGTTCCGGCGCTCGCCGCGGTGACCTTACCGCCCGAGGTAATCGAAGCGATGTTGCTATCGCTGGTGGACCAGAAAACCCCGCTAGTCAGCGTCTTTGTGCTGCCGTCATCAAATGTGCCGGTTGCGCTCATCTGCAAGGTGCTTCCCTGCTGAATATTCGGGGCTTGCGGGCCAACCGTCAGGCTGGTCAGGACGGGATCCTGGAAAAACCCCGAGCAGCCAACCAGGCAGGCAAGCAACAAGAGCGTTGTGAATGCAGAGAGTAGTTGCAGCTTCTTCTTGGTGCTCAGCATCAATCATGACCCCAAAAACTGGCAATTCTGAATGGAGTTGATGTCCTGAATTGTAGCAGAGAAGCCACAGGCAGGACTCTACTCTGTTAACGAAAGAACGCTGAAGGTACAACAACTTGCGAGAAAAAACTGGCACTCTGGACGCGAATCCGGTCTGCTAAGCTGAAATCAATCGCATGCTGCCCTCTATTGTTCGCCTGGCTGCCGTTGTCCTACTCTGGCCTGTTGGTGTTGCGCAGTCAAGTTCCACCCCGACTGGGCCACGAGGCAAAGGGTCTCCCCCCGGGGAGACCCTCAAGGTGTGCCCCCGATGTATTCACGCGTATGAAGCTTTCCTGGCCTCCGACGCGCTGAATGGCCGCGGCAGCGCAACTCACGACGAATTGGTCGCGGCTACCTACCTCGCCTCAAAGCTCGAAGAATTCGGGATTACCCCGGCTGGCGACAATGGCGGGTACCTGCAAAAGGTCCCGCTCATCCGGCGCAAGTTCTCCATCCCGCCGCTGCTTCGATTTTCCGATCCCCAAACCCATGACGAGGTCACGTGGAAGCACGGTCTGGAAATGCTGCTGCTGCACACGGGCGATTCAGAGGCAAGCGGCCCGCTGCAAAAAGTAGTGGGCGGCGAAGACGCTCCCGCAATACAAAAAGGAGCTTTCGTATTGCTGCTCGGCAAGCCGGGCGGGCCGGTTCCAACTCGATCCCAGGCACTCAAAGTCTGGCAGCAGGGGGCGGCGGCGGTGATGGTCCCCGAAAATCCCGGGTACGGCGCCTACTGGCAACAGCTTGGCGAGAAGATCTTCGGCGGAGGGATTGAACTGCCCGATGCCGGCGGAAAGGAACCTCTCGATCGCTCCACGCTGATCATGCTGAACGATGACGCGCTGAAACGGATCGAGAAACTTGAAGATGGCATCATCTTCTCGCTCAATGCTCCGGTTGAAAAAACCGAGAACCTTACCACCTGGAATGTGGTCGGGAAACTTCCGGGCCGGAGCCCTGCTCTGGCGAAGGCAGCGATCCTATTCTCCGCGCACTATGACCATCTTGGGATCAGCGAGCCGGTGAATGGAGACTCCATCTACAACGGGGCGGATGATGATGCCTCGGGCGTGGCGGCCGTCCTCGAACTGGCTCGGGTGCTGAGCTCTGGACGCCGGCCGCGGCGCCCGGTTTTGTTCGCGCTGTTCGGCAGCGAAGAACTTGGCGGCCTTGGCTCTGACTATTTCCGCGATCACCCGCCGGTACCGCTCAACCAGATTGCAGCCAACCTGGAATTCGAAATGATCGGCCGTCCCGATCCGAAAATTCCAGCCAACGCCATGTTCCTGTCGGGATGGGAGCGCTCAAACCTTGGCCCGGTGCTGGCCCATCATGGAGCGCACCTGGTTGCAGACCCGCACCCGGAACAAAACTTTTTTGCCCGCTCCGATAATTTCGAACTGGCAAAACGCGGAGTAGTCGCGCAGACCATCTCCAGCTACGGACTTCATGACGACTATCATCGCCCCAGCGACGACATCGCACATCTCGACTTCAAGCACATGGAGGATGCGATTCAGTCACTGCTGGCGCCCATTGAATGGCTGGTGAACTCCAGCTTCAGGCCAGCATGGAAGGAAGGCGGCAGGCCGTAAGTGTTCCGTGCAATTGTTCTGGCTGCTGCTCCCCGGAGCATGTCATCAATGCTTCCTTTTTGCCTTCGCGATGCGCTCGTCAATGGGCTTGCGCCCGGCGAAGCCTTCGCTCACTCCGTGCCAGTGCGTGATTCCCTGCTCGCCAAGTTTCCAGCACAGCAAAATCACCTCCCCTTCCACTCGGCAGGGGAAATCGAGTAGCCCGATGTCCAAATCCTTCACTTGAACCCCGGTGGCATCGATTTCCGCGATGGCGTCTTTCACGCGCTGAATGGTCTTTTCCCTTTCGGCTTTGCGCCGCGCCATGTGGACTACGTTCACCAGCAAGCCGCCACTGAGAAACACGCGATGAGCCAGTTCCTGCAGTTCGGCATCTACGGCTTCGATCAGCTTCTTTCCATCAATAGCGGTTCGAAGGAGCGATTCGAGTATGGGTAAAAGAGTCTGCGCTTCATCTAGAGAGAAGGTGCGTTCCGCCATATAGATACGTCTATTCTAATTCATTGCAGAGAGGAAAGGTCCGGGGTTTCAAAGTTCGAAATCCAACTAAGGAACTGCGTGTTTTCGGGCTCTTTGCCAAAGGCGGCCACAATGGAATTGGGTGTACACTGCTGCCTCGCTGCCGATACACGCGAAAGGAACACACACCATGGCGTCCATACTCATTACTGGAACAAGTACAGGGATCGGGCTCGAAACTGCTCTTACCCTGGGTCGGACGGGCCACACCGTATATGCCACCATGCGCAACCCGGCGCGCGCTCCGGAACTGGGGGACAAGGCTGCGCACGAGCGGCTTCCAATCAAGATTTCGGTCATGGACGTTGACTCGGACAGCTCGGTGAAAACAGCGATCGCCGACATACACAAGGATGCCGGCCACATCGATGTGCTGGTCAACAACGCGGGGGTGGAGCGGAATGGATCGGTTGAAGAACTGCCCCTGGACGAATTCCGCGCCGTGATGGAGACCAACTACTTTGGCGCGATCCGGTGCATTCAAGAGGTGGTCCCGCATATGCGCCGGCGCAAGAGTGGATGCGTCATCAACGTAAGCTCGGTAGCCGGTCGCATCGCCACTTCCCCGCTTGCGCCCTACACCGCCTCCAAGTTCGCCTTGGAAGCGCTCAGCGAGGCTCTCGCCCAGGAGATGAAGACTTTCAACGTGCGAGTCGCGGTGGTCCAGCCCGGTATTATCGACACGCCGATGGCGCGTCGATTGGAAGATCCGAGCAACGGTTCCCAGTATGCGCAGCAACGACGCTTCGGCCATCTATTCGCCGCGGCACTTAAGAATCCGGCGTCACCGTCCCTTGTAGCTCAGAAAATCCAGGAAATCATCGAGAGCGGAACATGGCAACTGCGACACCCGGTCGGGCCTGACGCGCTGCCTTTTCTGGGATGGCGTAACTCAATGACCGATGAGCAATGGGTGGACATCCACGCCGCAGACGACGAGACCTGGTACAAGCGCATGGAGCACGACTTCGGTCTTACCATTCGCCCCAAAAACTGAGCGCCGGAGAGCTATCCGCCGATGTGCACCATGGTGCGGGAGGCGGGCACAAAGTCGGGTTCACCGATATGGTGGCGCTCTTCTTTTCTCTGCACCACGTCCTGAATGAAGGCAACAAGCTGTTCGTCGGAGGCGCCGCGCCGCATCAGGCCATGCAGATCGTGGTCCCAAACCGAAAACAGGCAGGTGCGAATCTTTCCATCCGAGGTGATGCGGATCCGGCTGCAGTGACCGCAGAAAGGATGGGATACCGGCGCGATGATTCCGATCTCTCCGATGCCATCGTCGAAGCGGTAGCGGCGGGCAGTCTCACTGTGCTCGTGTGGGGTCTCGACCAGCGGTCGAAACTCTCCCATGCGATGCAAGATCTCATCCAGCGTGACTACGGTGCTGGGCGTCCACTTGCGATCCTCCTCGAGCGGCATGAATTCAATGAACCGCACAATAACGTTTTCTTCCCGGGCAAACATCCCGAAGGGAATGATCTGGTCCTCGTTGAAGCCGCGCATCAGCACGCAATTGACTTTGACCGGGCCCAGGCCCAAGTCGCGGGCCGCCCGAATTCCCGCCAGCACGCTGTCAAAGCCGTTCGGTACGCGGGTAATGCGGGCAAAGCGGTCGGGGTCCACCGCGTCCATGGAGACCGTGACCCGGCGCAGGCCGGCATCTTTCAGAGGCTTTGCCATTTCGGCAAGAAGGTGCCCGTTCGTCGTGAGGGCGATGTCGAGAGGCTGACCCTCGGGAGTATGCAACTGCGAGACATCGCGCACGAAGTTCACGACGCCATTGCGCAGCAGCGGCTCGCCTCCGGTGATGCGGACCTTATTGATCCCAAGCGCGACCAGCACACGCGTCATGCGCAGGTAGTCGGCAAACGGCAGGTCGGAATACATCGCCCCGTCGTTGCCAGTGCGGCAATAAACACACTTATAGTTGCAGTGATCGGTGACCGAGATCCGCAGATCGCGAATGGGGCGCCCGAATTTGTCGGAAAGCGGCATTTAGCATCAGCACTCGGCACTCAGCACTCAGCCGAATACAACGCGGCCTCGGTTTTCGGCAGAGGACCTTTACAGGCTGAATGCCGAGTGCTGATTGCTGAATACTTGGAAAGGAAACAAAGCAGGCAGGAACAACTCCGGCAAGCATTTCCTTTCCAATGGCTCCTCACGAAGCCGGGAGGCATGGGCGTTTCCACGCATGCCCTTGGGGTAGCATTTGCGACGCTACTCCCTCGCCGCCCGGGCCAGGGTATACCCACAGGACCAAGCGGTCGGAAACTCAACTCCCATTATAGAGTGTGGAAGGCGCTAAAGAGCTTCAATGTTTCAGGGCTCTCTGGATGGCCCTGTTCGGCAAGCTTGCAGCCGATGGTTTTGCGGACATATCACATTCCGTCGTAGTTTGGCCCGCCGCCGCCCTCGGGCGGCACCCACGTGATGATCTGGTAGGGATCCATGATGTCGCAGGTTTTGCAATGCACACAGTTTGACGGGTTAAGGCTGATGCGCTTGCCGTTCGGCGCAGAGCTATCGTCCACCATCTCGTAAACGTTGGCGGGGCAGAAATTCTGGCAGGGACTGCCGAATTCTTTTACACAGCGCTGCTCGCAGACCGTGGTGTCATGAATTACCAGGTGCGCGGGCTGATCTTCTTCGTGCTTCGTCCCTGAGTGATAGAGATCGGTGAGCTTGTCAAAGGTGATTTTGCCGTCGCCCTTCGCTGGACCGAGCAGATGGGCTTCGGCTCCGCCGTTCGCAGGAAGCTGCGTCAGCGGCTTCATGTGCTTGTATCCGGGAGTACCGTCGTAGCGCGCCCGCAGACCCCGGCCGCCGGTGAATTGCTGCACACCGGCGTGGAACATGCCAGCCCAGAAGCCCTTTTCAAATCCCTGGTGGAAGTTTCGAACCTTCCAGAGCTCGTCTTTGATCCAGCTGCTTTCGACTCTCTTCTGGAAGGCCCCCAGAGCGGCTGATGAGGCATCGTCTTTCTTCAGGGCTTCCAAAGCAGTCTCGGCGGCCAGCATGCCACTCTTTATGGCGAGATGAATCCCCTTCAGCCGCTGCGAGTTGAGGAATCCTGCGGAGTCGCCGAGAATCATCCACCCATCGCCGGCGACCGGTGGAATCGCCCACCATCCACCGTAGGGTAGCGACTTGGCGCCATAGCGGATCATCTTGCCGCCTTCGAGCAGCTTGGCAACGAACGGATGTTGCTTGAAATCCTGCAATACCTTTTGCGGGTCAAGACGCGGATCGGGATAGTCCAGGCCGGTGACAAATCCCAGGGAGACAACGTTGTCCTTCGAGCCATAAATCCACGCTCCACCATATTCCCTGGTGGTAAGCGGCCAGCCCATGGTGTAAATCACTTCTCCGGCTGCAATTCGGCCCGACGGTACCTCCCACAACTCTTTCACACCCTGGCCGTAAGTTTGCGGATTGCGATCCTTGGCAAGATCGAATTTCGTGATCAGCTGCTTGGTGAGCGATCCGCGGGTGCCTTCGGCCAGAATAACGATCTTTGCTTTCAGATCGTAGCCGGGTTCGAAATTGGATTTCTTTTCGTTCTGCTTATCCACGCCTTTATCGTCGGTGCGAACGCCGATAACACGGTTGCCGTCATAAAGGAGTTCTGAGCCGGCGAATCCGGTGAAGATGGTGATTCCCGTCTCTTCCACTTTGCCGCCCAGCCACTTCACGAAGCGGTTAATCGAAATCACGTAGTTCCCATGGTCGCGCAGCGGCGGCGGGGTGATGGGAAACTTGAACTTGCCCTTCTCCGTGAGAAAGTAAACCGACTCCTTCGTCACTTCGGCATCGAGCGGCGCTTCTTTTTCAAAACCCGGCAGCAATTCGCGCATGGAGCGCGGGTCGAGCAGCGCGCCGGACAGGCAATGCTGTCCAATCTCGCGGGCTTTCTCGAGGACGTAGATGTTTTCTTTGCTGAGCGGCGCGTCAGGATTTTTGGCGTTGTGCTCATCGATCAATTGCGAGAGACGCAGCGCGCACGCCATGCCGGCCGGGCCACCGCCGACGATGACAACATCGGCGGGCATCTCGGGGCGGTCAACACCTTCGATAGGCTTGCGGAAAATGAGCATAATGGAACTGGTCACAGGCCTGCACAGATCATTCACGGATAGGTTCACTCTCGCTCCGTGAGAATCCGTGGCGACTAGCTTCCTGCTTTCGCCTTCTTCACTTCCTCGATAAGCGGAGGCACGATGTCGAACAGATTTCCTACTACTGCGTAATCGGCGATTTCAAAAATCGGGGCTTCAGAGTCTTTATTGATCGCGATGATCGTGCGCGCGCCCTTCATTCCTACGATGTGCTGGATGGCCCCGCTGATTCCAAGCGCCAGGTAGACTTTGGGCGCGACAGTCTGGCCGGAAGATCCGATCTGGCGGTCCATGGGCAGCCAACCTGAATCGCAAATCGGGCGCGATGCCGCAATCTCCCCGCCCAAAGCTTCGGCAAGCTGCCTGGCAATCTCAATGTTCTTCTGCTCTTTGATTCCGCGTCCCACCGCGACAATGATCTCGGCCTGCGTCAGGTCCACCGCCTGCTTGGCTTCTTTGAAAACTTCCTGCGGCTTGTTGCGGACGGCGCCCTCGGCAATCTCTGCTTGCACGGTCTCCACTGAAGCGGCGGAAGCACCCGCTTCGACTTTATCTCCGCGATAGGCCCCGTTCTGAAAAGTGACGAACCATGGCGCATCGGAGCTGAAACTCACATCCGCCGCAAGTTTGCCCTGGAACATCTGGCGGGTGAAAAGGAGCTTCTCTCCCTCTTTCTTGAACCCAATGCAGTCGCTGATCGCGCTGCGCCCCATCGCGCTAGCAAGTTTGGGAACGAAGTCGCGCACCTGGTAGGTGTGTGGCATGAGCACAATCTGGGCCGGATGCGACGTGAGGAACTGCTTCAGCGCGGCAGCGAAAGCATCCGGCGTGTATGGCTCGAGCCGGGCCGACTCGATGTCGTACACTTTGCCGACTTTCTTACCGGCAACTTCGCTGGCCACGCCGCCGACATTGTTGCCGACAACAGCAGCTTCCAGCGCCCATCCAGTTTCGGCCGCGAGGGCCTGCCCGGCAGTAAGCGTCTCCCACGAAACGCGGTTCAGTTTTCCTTCGCGCTGCTCCACCACAACCAGAATCGTATTCATTTTGGCTTCTTGCGTATCAGGATTTGCGGGAACTCTGAGCGATGCCTCGCGCTCGCCTGCGAACGCCAACCGCAATCAGCATGGCGCCCAGACTCCCTTGTGCCACGACCCACCACAGCCACATGTGCGAACCGCTTCGGATGCCGGTGTATACAAACATCAGAAGCAGCAGATCTACGATCAGCAAAACCTTGCCTACGGTGATCATGGCTGCGCCTACCCGTGCGCCGCCGATCCCCGCTTCGTCTTTGATTCGAACGTAATTTGTGTCCGGCATAGCATTGGTTGGATGCCTGCCAGTCAAGCCGCGGTACCTAGAACGCTCTTACCTCGTTGCGCAGCTTGTCAACCAGCTTCTTGGCGACCTCGCCCGCCGGACCTTCCAGGACCTCGGTATTCTTGGTTTTCTGCGGAACGTAAAGCTTCTCGATCTTTTGCAGGTTTTGTCCCAGCGCGGATTGCACCTCCGCCAGGGTAACTTTCCGCAAAGGTTTGTTTTTGGCCTGCTTGATCCCGATCAGGGTTGCATAACGCAGCTTATTGATACCCGACTGAATGGTGAGAACCGCCGGCAGCGGCATATCTACATACTGGAAGTACCCAGCCTCGAGCTCGCGCTTGACCCGGATGCCGCTCTCGTTCTTCTCAATGTGCATGATGATGGTTGCATGCGGCCATCCCAGCAGCTCGGCCAGCACCACGCCAGTCTGGGCATAGCCATAATCGTCCGACTGCAGTCCGGTGAAGATCAGGTCAAACTTCTCGTCCTTGATGGCTGCGGCAAACGCTTTGGCGGTGTTGAAAGCGTCCAGCCCGACAAAGGCGTTATCTTCCAGGTGAATGGCGCGATCCGCACCCTTGGCCAGCGCTTCGCGAAGCACCTGCTGGGCCCGCGCCGGCCCTGAGGTGATGACCACCACTTCTCCGCTGTGCTTTTCTTTTTGCCGCAGCGCCTCTTCCAGGGCGTAAGCATCCGGCTCGTTCACTTCGTAGGAAACGTCTTCACGGATCCAGGTACCGGTTTCATTGAGCTTCAGGGGAGCATCTTTCTGTGGCACCTGTTTCATGCAGACCAGGATCTTCAAGGCGGACTCCTCGCGCCCCAGTGCGTTCCGAGAGCACCAGGGAAACTGGTTAGTATAAATGACAGTTCAGGAAATGCGCCTGGCAATTCGCCCCAGCGGAGACCGACTTTCCGTTTCCGGACTGAAGGAGGTTGCCGAACTCAATCGGTGAAGACCACCGATTGCACCCCGGAAATCTCGAAACGCTTGCGGCAGCGCAGGTTCTTGCACATCATGACGTCGTCTTTGCGCAGCATGTAGGAACGAGCCTTGGCGAAACGGGCGCGGTCCCGTTCATCGGCGCGCCCGGGAAGTTGCCGCTTCTTGGTTCTCACCAGCCATGTGACGTCGTATTCCGCCGACTGGTGGCAGTGGGGGCAGTTCAGGTTGGCCGTCTTTTTGTCGGTCTTTTCATCGAAAAAGTCGCGCTCTTCCATGCTGGTCTGGCCATTCCTTTTGAGGGCCAAGACAGAATATTACACCTTAGGGCGGCATGGACTGTGGCAAGATGGGGGCGATGCCCAGAAAGAGAAAGGTGAAGAAGTTCCGCGCGGTAAAAGCAGTCAAGGAGCTTGCGCGCGAACGGATCGGCATTCCTCCCGCCGCAAGGATCGTCCCCGACCGGAAGAAGGAAAAGGCTGAGCGGCACAAGCCCACGCTGGAGCGCCTGCTCGAGCAAGAATAGCAGGCTAAGATCGGCTCACAACTTCGCTCACGAACTTCGTGAATTCGCGGATGTCTTCCTCCGTGGTATCGAAGGCACACATCCAGCGCGCGACTGACGCTTCCTCGTTCCAGACATAGAAGAAATAGCGCTTTTGAATTTCCGCAATCGCGGCATGCGGAATCTTCGCGAAGACTCCGTTTCCCTCGACCGGGTACACGATTGTCACTCCAGCAATCCTGGCAAGTTCTTTCTCCAGCAGCTTGGCCATGCGATTGGCATGCTGCGCGCTCTTGAGCCAGAGATCGGCAGTGAGCAAAGCTTCCAGTTGCACCGAGATAAAGCGCATCTTGGAGGCCAATTGCATGCCCTGCTTGCGTAAATAGAGAAAGTCCCCCGCCAGGTTCTTGTCAAAGAACACAACCGCCTCGGCGCCCATCAGCCCATTCTTGGTTCCCCCAAAAGAAAGCACGTCAACACCGAGATCTCTGCTGGCCTGACGGAGATTCTGCCCCAAGCTGACAGCGGCGTTGGCGATACGAGCGCCATCCATATGCAGGAGAAGATCATTTTCATGACAGAACTGCGCCAGGGTCCTGATTTCTTCCGGCTTGTACACCGTGCCCATCTCGGTTGACTGGGTGATCGAGACCACGCGTGGTTGCACATGATGCTGGTCGCCGATCCCGTGATAAGCGCCGCGCACCGACTCTACCGTCAGCTTGCCGGCCTGGTTCGGAATCGGAATCAGCTTGCAGCCGGTAAACTTCTCCGGCGCGCCGCATTCATCGGTGTAGATGTGGGCAAAGTCCGTGCAGATGACCGCATGGTATGACTCGGTCAGCGCCTTCAGGCTAAGGCAATTCGCCGCGGTTCCATTGAAGACGATGAAAACTTCGATGTCATCCCCGAAATGCTCCTTGAATTTCCCAACGGCCGACTCGGTGTAGGCGTCGTCACCGTAGCCCACGGTGTGCCCGTGGTTGGCCCTTGCGATTGCGTCCAGGATCTCGGGGTGAACTCCAGCGTTGTTGTCGCTGGCAAAGCTTCGTACAGGTTTCATGACTCATCAATTTAGCAGAAGGAGAGATGAGGCACGATATGGCCGGAAATGAGCGGGTGATCTACTTTTGTACGCGCTCCAGCGCGGCGCCCAGCACCTTGCCCGGGCCCGACTCCTGCACAAAAGCGATCACGCGAAGATTGCTGGTATCCACTTTCGGATTGAGCTTGAGTTGCACGTCTTGCGCAAAGCCCTTGTTCTTATCCAGAGCGCCAAGGCGGGTAAGACTCTGAACCACGGCCACGTGAGTAAGGCGACGGCCGGAATTTTCTCCCGCTGAGACTTGCGACTCGGCATGATTCAGAGCAACCACTGCGTAGACATCGGCGTTTTTTGATTGTGATTGCGGCAACGCATCGGCTTCGATATGAGCGCGCAACCCTCCGCCGTCCAGCGCGATTGCCGAGATCCGGACTGGAATTTTTGGCGCCGTGCTGGCCTGCTTGCACTCCTGGTTGGCGCGTCGTGAATCGTTCCCCACGAACTCCGCGGCTCCGTCTACTACCATCTGCGGGGTATAAACCCCGTTCAAGCTGAAGTGATCGGAGTACGCACTCTGGCGCTGGCTGAAAAATGCCGACGAATACGGATCTTTCCATCCAATATGGTTCCAGTAGTCCACGTGCTCACTCAAGACGATCAGGTCTGCTCCCGCCACCGGCTGGCGATCCAAGTCCTGGAGCAGGCGGTCGGCGGGCGGGCAACTTGAACACCCTTCGGATGTGAACAACTCCACCAGCACCGGAGTACTTCCGGCCGCGGCCACCCGCGAGCGCCCAGTTAAGAACCACATTCCCACTATCAGGGAAAATATTGCGATTGCGACAAAGAATGCCCTTATCATCTGCCTCTCATCCTGACCCCAGCTTACCTGTAATTGGGATGCCCCGTTGTCGCGAAAGTTTCAGGCCCGCCAGGGCTTCCTCAATTCGCAAAGCTCACTGCTGGACTATAATTTTTGAACTCTCATCATGCGAACATCTCTTGCCCTGGGCGTGATTGTGCTTCTTGCGACCGCCTCGCTTGCGCAAATGTCAGGCACGAAAGCCCCGGCGAAGCCGCCCTCGGCAAGCAGGCATGCAACCCGTATCCAAGCTGCCAAAGCGCCGCTCACGCCCGTTCCAGAATTCGAGGACATCGCTGCGCAAGCGGGGCTCACGGTCTCTCACATCTCATCGCCTGAAAAAAAATACATCGTGGAGTCCATGAGTGGAGGTGCCGGATTGATCGACTGCGACGGCGATGGCAAGCTTGACATCATTACTGCCAATGGCTCCACCGTTGATCGTTACCGGCAGGGTGGCGATCCGATGATCACCCTCTACCATCAGGACGCCGGACTCAAGTTTTCCGATATCAGCAAGATTGCCGGTCTGACCCGCAAGGGTTGGGGCATGGGCATTGCTGTTGCGGATTACGATAACGACGGTATCTCCGACATTTATGTGACCGGATACGGAGGAAACGCGCTGTACCGAGGTCTCGGCAATTGCAAGTTCGCGGACGTAACCGACAAAGCCGGAGTGGCCGTCGGAGGCTTCAGCACTGGCGCGGCCTGGGCCGATTATGACCGCGACGGAAAAGTGGACCTCTTTGTCTCCCGTTATGTTCAGTTCGACATGAGCCGGTTGCCCGATTTCGGGAGCGACGAGAAGAACTGCAGGTTCAAAGGAGTGCTGGTCCAATGCGGCCCGTGGGGACTCATTGGGGAATCCGACTTCCTGTTTCGTAATCGCGGCGACGGGACCTTCGAAGACGTGTCAAAAAAGGCGGGCGTAGACGATTCCAGCCGCTACTATGGCCTGGGAGCAATCTGGGGCGACTACGACAACGATGGCTGGCCCGATCTCTACGTCGCCAACGACGCCGGCCCCAACTATCTCTACCGCAATAAGCGCGACGGCACGTTTGAGGAAGGCGGGATGCTCTCCGGAGTGGCGGTCAGCGGCGAAGGCCTTCAGCAGGGCTCGATGGGAGTGGACTGGGGCGACTACCTCAACGATGGGCGCATGGCCATGTTCGTCACCAACTTCACCGAACAGCCGGACACGCTATACCGCAACCAGGGACCACAGGGATTCTCGGACGTGAGTTGGGCCGCGAAACTGGCCCAGCCTACCTATCCTATGGTGGGATGGGGCACTGCTTTTTTCGATATGGACAACGACGGATGGCTGGACATCTTCGTCGCCAATGGCCATGTTTATCCCCAGGTAGATTCGGTTCCGGGCGGGGCCCATTATCGTCAGCCGCTTCAACTTTTTCGTAACCTGAGGGATGGAACATTTCAGGATGTCTCCCAAACACTGGCAACCCTGTCCCTGGCATCGCGGCGTGGCGCCGCTTTCGGCGATATTGATAACGACGGCAACGTGGACGTGGTCCTGATCAATGTCGGTGAAACTCCAAGCCTGCTGCTGAACCGGTGTCAGAATTCGAACCATCGCGTCCTCTTCCGCTTGATCGGAAGCCAGAGCAACCGGGCAGCAATCGGGGCGCGTGTAACCGTAAGCACCGGCAAGTTGAAGCAGTTCAGCGAAGTACGAGCTGGCGGCAGCTACATCTCGCAAAATGACCCGCGGCTACACTTTGGATTGGGAGCGGCGGCGACCATCGAGGTCCAGATCCAGTGGCCCAGCGGAAAAGCAGAGCTGCTGCACAACGTCCCTGCCGATTTCATTTACACCGTCGTAGAAGGTAAAGGCATTCAGGAGAAAGCCCCGTTCTCGCGTCCGGCAGCCCGGAACGCCAGCCCCAAATCGAATTGATTACAAGCTGATTAATGGTCCGCCCCTGTCGCATTCCCGAGTGCAACAGCCAAAAATCTTCCCGCATCGAAAGCCCGCAAGACTTGAGTGGCAGCAACACCCGGGTTCCGCATTGCGCCGGTGCGGGGCAGGGGCCTGCGAACTAGATCCTGTTTTCGCGCCAGACGTGAGGTCTCACCCAAGCCTCGCATTGAGTTCGCGCTCGCAACAGGAGGTTTCTTGTGCCGGCTTCTACCCCCTTCTCCACCTTTTCGAGATGGCTCCTTCCGTTCATCGGGATTGTGTGTACGACGGCCTCCAGCCAATCCCTGCCGGCGGCCAATTTCCTCCCGCGCGCTCTTCCCGACGTGAGCGGAATTACCATTTCGAAGCGCGTGGATGAAGTGAATCTTGCCTTCACGGTCACCGACAAGAAGGGTCACTTGATCAATGATTTGGGCTTTGCTGATTTCAGCATTCTGGATAATCACCTGGCTCCGGAAGGAGTAAATTTCTTCCAACAGCAAACCGACTTGCCTCTGCGAGTTGCAGTACTCGTGGACGCAAGTGATTCCATTCTGTATCGCTTCGATTACGAGAAGAGCGCAGCCGGCTCATTTCTGAAGCACATACTCCGGCCGGGCAAAGATCAGGCCTTTGTGGTTGCATTCAATGACCACGTCCGGCTCATCCACGACGACACTGACAACACCAGGGCGTTGAGCAAAGCTGTCAAGCGAATCCAGGCGGGCGGGAACACCGCGCTGTACGACGCGGTCATGTGGACAGCCGGCAAGCTCCAAGGCAGCCCTCCTCAAACCCGGCGCGCGATCATCCTGATCAGCGACGGCGAAGATACGCACAGCAAGGCTCGCCTGTTCGAGGCCGAGCAGGCCGCGGTGCGCGCGCAAGTCACCCTGTTCGCTTTGAGTACAAACGAATTTCCGTTCAGCCATTCCGCCGGTGAGGAAGTGATGAAACTTCTGACCGCAGGAACCGGCGGTATGATCTTGCCGGCCCGTGATGAATATCATTTAAGCCGCGCCTTCCGCCAGGTGGAACAGGCACTGCGAAACCAATATGCCATTGCCTATCGTCCCGCTCGGTTCACCCCGGACGGCAGCTTCCGTCTGGTTGAGATCTTAACCGCGCGCAAAGGACTGAGAATCCAGTGCCGGCGCGGGTACTACGCGCGCGAACAGGCGAGCATCCTGCCCGAACACTAGGCCTTTGTCCTGTTTCTGCGAAGCTGGATTAAGTTGAATCGTGTGACGAAAACCATTGATAAATTCCGCCCTTTTGCTTAAAGTCTGTCGCAATTCTTGGCCTTGCCAGAGGTGTTCGGTAAGGGGCGCCCTCTCGGAACTGGAACAATCGATGGCTCGCATCTCCATACGTATTCTTGGCCTGCTCGCTTTCACTGTGTGCGTTTCCGCCCTGTCGCACGCTCTGGATGATTCGCAGAATTTTGTTCCTCCCGACTTGCAAGACACGGGAATCACCCTTTCCGCGCGGGTGGACGAAGTCAACCTCGTATTCACCGCCGTGGACAAGCACGGCCGCTTCATCAAAGACCTCCCTCAGGATGCCTTTGAACTGCTGGACAACAGCAAGGCTCCGCAGTCCATCGGCTATTTCCAGCAGCAGTCGAATCTGCCCTTGCGGGTGGCCTTGTTGATCGACTTGAGCGATTCGATCAGAAGCCGTTTCAAGTTCGAACAGGAGGCGGCCATCATGTTCCTGAAGAGAATCCTGCGTCCGGGCAAAGACGAGGCGTTCATCGTAGGTTTCAATTCGCACGCCCAGCTTGAACAGGACATGACTGGGGACGTGGAGAAACTCAGCAGGGCGATCCGCCGGTTGACGCCCGGCGGAGACACCGCCGTCCATGATGCGGTGGTCTTCGCTTGCAGCAAGTTGGAAAAGCAATCCACGCGCGGAGTATTGCGGCGCGCCATCATTCTGGTCAGTGATGGGGTAGACACCGCAAGCAAGGCCAGCCTTGAAGATGCCACCATGAGCGAGGCGCGCGCACAAACCATTCTCTACGCCGTGCGAACCAATAACCCTGTCAGCAACCCTCTCCCGCTTGGCCAGCAAACTCTAAGCTTGCTTACCTCCAATAGCGGAGGCCACATCCTCGCCGGAGTTGAAAAATCCGATCTGGTCCGTTCCTTCAAACGCATCGAGGCGGCCCTTCGTAGCCAGTACGCGCTGGGTTATCACCCCGCCGACTTTGCCCCGGATGGCAGCTACCGCTCCGTAGAAATCAGCGCACGAAAGAAAGGCATTAAGGTGCAATGCCGCAAAGGTTACTTTGCCAGGAACGGATCGGACCGATAGCCGAGCTTCGCACGCTCGATTACACTAAGTTTGCGGGCCATGCACAACCTCGAGCGTCCTTCAACTTTGGCGGCAATATTTCACCAGTATTGTCCACGGTGCCGCATCGGAAGGATTTTCCATCCCTCAAAGGTCCCGCTGTTTCCGCGAATGTATTCTGAATGCCCCATATGTTCCCTCAAGTTTGAACGTGAAGAGGGCTACTTCCTGGGGGCGATGTATATTGGTTACCTGCTGGGGCTGATCCTGATCGTCCTCTTCGCGGCCATTCTGTGGCTGGCCCTGCGCTTGAGTCTGTACCGCAGCTTCCTGTGGGGCATGATTCTATTTCTGCCTTTCGCCCTGCCATTGACTTTCCTCGCGCGCGTACTTTGGATCTACCTTGATCAGGCAATCGATCCGGAACGCTGAGAAGTTCGCGGCAGTGTCATTGGCCTTTCGAGGGGCCGGCGCCGGCCAGAGTAAGGTTTTCCGCTTTCCACCTCATCGCGGCGTAGATCCGGCTGCGACCGCTCGGGTGATCGAAGAAGATCCACTCCTCGGCCGGTCCTGGGCTCATCTTCCGATATTCCCCCAGATGGATCGCGGCCTGAGCGAACCCGTCGGGCTGGCGGCTGGCATTGAGTCCGTACATGTCGGCTTCATACTCCTGGGTACGAATAAATGTGTTCTGCAATGGAGTCAGCACGAGGAAGAAAATGGATGCCAGTAGAACCACAACGGGGAGAATCGCCGGATCGGCTATGTCACGAGTCTGCCACTTCTCTCCCCAGTGCTTCAGCGCCCAATCCAAGGCCCATTTCAAGAATGCAAAGCCCACCACAATCACGATCAGGGAAAACATGATTCCTTTGTAAACGTGGTTAAGCACATAATGTCCCATCTCGTGGCCCATGACCGCCTGGATCTCCTTCGGCGAACCTCGGCGGAGCAAATTGTCATTGAGCGTAATGCGCATAGTGGAGCCGAAGCCGCTGACATTTGCGCTCATGCGCGTAGTTTGTCGGGACGCGTCGATCTGCCAGATGTTATGTGCCGGAATCCCGTTGGCTCGCGCAAGACTTAGTATGGGTTCCGTGACCTTTGGATCGTCGAGCAGGGTGAGCTTATTGAAAATGGGAAAGATGTAAACCGGCGCGATCAGCGCCACAAAGATCGTGAACGCCCAGCTGACCACCGCTCCCCAAACCCACCACGTGCTACGCAGGCGGCGGACAATCCCGAACAATACGATGGTAATTATGCCGCCTAGCATGACTCCCACCGCCAGATCCTTGACCTGATCGCTCAACCACGGCCCGAAGCTCTGGGTAGCCAGCCCGTACTTATGCTCGCGAAGATACCCTTCATAGAATGCAAGGGGAAAGCCCAGAATGAAGGTGAGCACCGCATACTGCAACCAGTAGAGAAATGTCTGCAGCGGCCTGCGTCGTGTGACTTTCTCAGCCCAATCCCGCATGCGGGCGGACCAGCGCAGGTTCAGCAGCAGCAACGAAATCACGATCCCATAAAGAAAGTCCCAGAGGGTCATCCAGTATCCGCCTTCAAAGTAGGCGTCCGAACGCGCTCGTGCCGACGCTGGGATCTCTGCTAGATATGCATTGGTTGCAGCTTCAGCATTGAATTGCGCCGAGGGCCTGGCTTCCGCCGGCATCACGACAACCGAAGGCATCTGGGATGCGGCGGGAGATTCCGCCGCCACCGCGAAAACCTTAAGCAGGCTCAACAGCAGCACGCTGAACAGAACATCTCTGAAGCGAACCACGGCATGCTCCTTGGATTGGGAGTTCCACGAGTATATACGCGGCGCGTTTTCAGATGTTAGCGGGACCCAGGGGAGTAGTATCTTCCGTCATCGTAGATTCAGGCGGCCGTTTCGGTACGTCTTCCTTGCTAACAGCCTGGGACTTTGCCGGGCCTTCTTGGCATGGCGCTGCCTTCGTTGTCGGGCCAGGTCCTCGAGAAACCGCTCATCTGCAGTCCGGGCACTCAAGCCAGTCAGGGACGTTACGCTCGAGCAAGATACAGAATGTGGATGTCCTTTGCACGACCATTTTCCTGTACGAAGGATTGCAAGCTTGTGGTTCTATCATAGGATTTGCGCGAGCTAGATAAAAATTACCGAAGCACATTGCAAGTGGTAGGATGGTACGGTCATTTGCTGCACATTCTTTGTGGGTACCGACAAAACAGCTCCCAGGGGGTTACATGCCTGAATTATCAATGATTGTGTCCGACTTACAAACCCGCCGCAAACAAATACAACATGAGTTGCGCAGCTTGGAATCCGCCATTTCTGCTCTTAAAGGAGTAGGTAGCGGAGCGATGCAAGCTTCGGGGGGTCGTCGGAGACCCAGACTTTCCGCGGCCGCGCGCAAGCGGATTGCTGATGCGCAAAGAGCGAGATGGGCCAGAGTTCGCGCGCAACAGAAAAAGTCAGCGTAGTCAGCTTCCACTAACCAACACTGCCCGCCTGCAGGTACAGCGGGCATTTTCTGTCTCCACGACAACTACAAAACGAAATCTACAACTGCCGTCTCATTGCGACGGACAACGACCTTCTTATCCAACGTCTTGAGCTCAGAAAATACCGGGCGGCCGACCCTGCGCTCGGTCAGAATGTTAAAGGATGATTCCCGGCGCACCAGTCCTCACCTCATGCCGCTGGATAATGCGGTTCTTGAACGGAAAAGACAAATTGAAGCTGGCCGCTCCGTCCATGTGCACGGTATGCAAGAAGGGGTCGGAGCTTTTCATATGCAGCATTTCGTCTTTCGGCATCAATAGAATGCGGGGCCAATACCTACATCGCGTCATCCAGAAAGCGCCGCACCTGTGGCAGATCCATGCCTTTGCCGCTATTGATATTTCTCAGATAGACGGCCGTGTTGGCCACGCCCCTGTGCACTTACGAGCGGACGCTCAAGGTCTCGTTTCTTAGTGGAGTCCGGATCGCAGACCTGGGGGATCTTTCGTGATAGGAAAACTGGATGGACGAGGTATGGGCCCGGACCACTTCACTGGGCCCGATATATTGCCCTTCTCCGTGAGCGGAATGACCTTGTATTCAGTCTCCGCCAAGGATCGTGCGCTGCACCCCAAGAGGATAGAAATAAGGATAACCGGCCTGGTGTGCATAATCCGACCTTTACAGTTCCTGCGATGTTAGTAAACTCTTCATCACTGCCAATTACCGAAGTAATCGCGCCGTCCCATAACTGGATTCACGCCTTCCCGCGAGACGCTCCGATACTCTTCCTCGGTTGCGTTTTCCCGATATTCAATTGTCGATCCATCAGTTTGAGTTACCACGTCAGCGCCGCGACTTCACCCAAATGGCAGGTTTACTGGAATGGAGCGACCCGAAGACAAGCCCCAACAGTGACTCTACGAACGTGGAGGATTCTTTGCAGAAGATAGCGACGAATGTCGCTTGCCGGTACCCGGCTCGCCAGGTTCCGGCTTCAAGAAAGCAGCCGGCGGATCCAGCGAGCAACGCCGGATGAATTCCGATTTCGTGAGCGTTCCTTCCATCCAGGCGCGAATATCGTCAAGGCTCGCGGCGGCAACGCCTCCCCCCTGGTCCATGAAGATAATCACCACCCCTTCGATGGTGTTCTGCGGAGTATGGGCCATTTCGCGATATTGTTCACCGAACACGCTCTGCACGAACTTCCAGCGGTCTCCGACAGCGGCGTTCATTGCGGAGCCGTCCGGTTGCGCGAACAGATAAAGCGCTTTCCTGCCCTTCAATTTTTGCCAGTCGCCTTCGAACACATCTTCGTTCCTGCGAAGGATGGTAAACCCTGGTGCGATACTTGCGGCCTGCCCGACCGCGCCAATGGCGCGGGCCGATGAGACTTCCACCTGCGCCCGTTTGATCCAACCGCTCTGGCTCGACGACAAAGCGACTCGTACCCATGGGCCGTGTTGCTCAAGGACTTGGAACTCGTCATCCAGATGCGCATGCACCAGCACTTTGGAGTTCTCCGCAGGCGCGCTGTACACCTTGACTTGTGCCTGAGATACAAGTGCGAATTCCGTCCCCTCCGAAATTCCTTTCGGCTGTTGCGAGGCCTTCACTTGCTCGGCTAGGGTCGCGAGCTGGCGCTCCGCCTCGATTCTCTGGGCCCGCACTTTCTCGACATTTTCGGACAGCACCTTCGGGTCGTCCGATTTATCTATCAGGTATTGCGATAGCCGATCGAGCAGGTCTGCTTCCAGTCGCCCGTTCGATTCGAAGTTGCGGTAGCCGGCAGCTTCGCCATTTCGGCCCGCGTACCAGGCCGAAACCTGCGCGCGTACTTTCACCACAGTTCCCTTCGTTGACGAAGGTTCAAGATCAATCTTGTATTCGTAATAGGGCCGCTGGAAATCGGCAGGCTGGATTCCATCCAGATTGACAAATCCGTCCAGCGACGGCAGGCGGCTTCCGCCGTAAGCGCCCAGGTTCTGCAACGCGCCCTTCACCGCGGGCAGGGATGCGGCGAATTCTTTTTGCCGCTCCACCCGGGGCGTCTGAGCGTTCACACACAGACTCGCACTTACGACCGCCAGGAACAGCACTACATTCCTCATGGCAGCGGCTCCAGCAGCAGCCCATAAATCCATCCCGTCGTTCCGGCAGCGCTCTGCACCTGATACCAGGAGTGGGTGCGCCATAGGAGCGTCACTTCCCCTCCATTCGCGATGGACTCCAGGGTACGGGCATCGGTGTAGGGTTCTGCCTTGAGTTCTGCCGCGACCGCCTTCACGCGAGCCTGCCTGCCGCCGTGCGCTTCCTGGATCTTGTTCTGCAGTTCCTGCCGTTTCGCGTTGACCGCTTTGAGTTGCCGCTGCTCTTCTTCAAGTGCGGATTGCAGAACCTCCAGTTTCTCCTGCTGCTTGGCGAATGCGGCATCGCGGAGTTTCTTCGCCTGCTCTTCTTCCAGGCTCTTCAGGTTGTCAGAAATGGCGAGGAACTCCGCATTCTCAACCGTCCCATCCGAGAGATGCGTGTGATGATGGGAGTTCTCCACGAAAACCGAATCGATGGTGATACGGGTGGATTTGGGTCCAAGCGCCTGGACGACGTAACGGATTACAACCGTTCCCTGATCGTTGGTATTTTCGAAATGCTCGGGAGCGATGGTCTCGCTTCGCACTTTGTAAATCACGCTTCCCGGCGGAGCCGGCTTCTTGATTGCATCCGAGCTTTTCGCGGACCCGGCGCCGTAAAGTTCTGCTGTTCCCTTGTACTCGGAGGTGCCGCGGACGATACCGTCCTCGGTGGCCGCCTCCACAACTTTCCAAACCATGTCGTAGGGATCGTCTACGTCAGCCGAAAAGCCATCACCATAGTGAACGCGGGTCTTTGCCGAAACCTGAGGCAGGGCAACGAGCAGGAAAATAGCAACATAGAATCCTGCCCTTCGAGAAGATCGCGGTTGCGCTTGAACTCGGGGACGAGAGGGGAACCAATTGCAGAACATCGGCTGCTCAGGGTTTACAAAATACCATCAGCGCAAGCACGACCGGCAAGTACATCACCGAGGCGTGAACAACGCGCGCTGCCGCCTGCCGGGAATTCCCGGTGAACATCTTCGCCGCGTAATAGAAAAAGACTGCTCCCGAAGCTATGACCCCGAGGACGTACAGCAGGCTGTAGGAGGAACCCAGGGCCGGCAGAAGCGTCGCCAAAACCAGCACCACGGTGAAGCTCACAATCTCGTAGCGGGTGAATTGGCCATCGCGATCGAAGGCCGGCAACATCTGGTAGCCGGCGCGCGCGTAATCTTCGCGGTACATGAGCGCGATTGCCAGGAAATGAGGAAACTGCCACAGAAACAGAACTGCGAAGAGGAACCAGGCTTCGCGGTTCAGCGAGTTCGCGGCGCCAGCCCAGCCAATCAGTGTCGGCATGGCGCCCGGAAACGCTCCCAGCAGTGTGCAGAGCGGAGTCTTGCGCTTTAGGGGTGTGTAGATCAAAAGATAAGACAGCAGAGTGGAGACCGCCAGCACGGCGGTCAGCAGATTTACCGTAAGCCAGAGATAAACCCCACCGGCGACGCTGAGCCCCATGCCGAACCAGAACGCTTCCCTAGCCGAGATACGCCCAGCCGGCAATGGCCGGTTCGCGGTGCGCCGCATCTCGGCGTCGTACCGGCGCTCCATGAACTGGTTCAGGGTGGCGGTTCCGCTTGCTACCAGCAACGTCCCGAGGACTGTGTTCAACAGGCCAAACCAGTGCACGGGTCCGGAATGGCCAAGAACGAACCCCGCCGAAGTGGTCATCAGGATCAGCAGGTTCACTTCCGGCTTGGTCAAAGTGTAATAGTCCCGCAGCCTGCAAAGGATGCGGTTAGCGTTTATGCGAGGGTTCACCGGGTTCGTGGTCGCCATTGATCTCTCAAAACGATGACTTGCTGCTCACCCCTGTTACCACGGCGGTTCGGATCCTACCGCCACTTCCTGCTGCCGGCACTGGTTCCGCTTCCGATACAAAACATAGATCATGGCCAGCGACATCAGGGTTGGAGGAATAATAAGGATCAAAATGCCGCTGCGCAAGGCTTCAATCATTCTCTGACCCGCCGCGGCCGCTTGAGTGTAGCAAAGCCCGCAACTCTGCGCGAAGACTGCTTGCGGCAGGAGCGTGAATACGAACGCGCCCAGCCCGCCTTTTGCCCACTCATGCGATCTCACTGCGGGGCTCCCACCTTGTAGTTCGCGTTGGGGACGCCCATCTCCATGCGGAAACTGTCAGTCCAGGAATATTGCATGGCCACCAGTACGAATCCCGTGAACAGCACGACAAACAGCAAAAACCCGCGCCGTTCCGCCCACAGATGCATAAAAAACAGAATCGCGAGACCAGCTTCAACCAGGGCCAGGAACAGCATGCGCTCAAACTTCTCGGCGCCCCCGATATGCTGGTAGGCAATCGCGAACTGCAGCGCGGCTATCACCAGTATACAAAGATAAATGACAATGTACTTGCCCATGCTATCGGTGTACTTTGCGGCCGGATCGTGCTTCGATACATCGGGTGGTGTCGTCATGCCCTGCTCTCCTGGTCCTATCGGCCAACGCTGACGTTCAGCAGATAAACAAACGGAACAACGAACATCCATACCAAGTCGACGAAGTGCCAGTACAGGCCCATCACCTCGATGTCGTCGGCGTTGTAGCGGCCCTTCTTGTACTTCATTGCTACCGCTACCAGCGCAATCACACCCGCGGTAACGTGCAGCAGATGCAGACCTGTGATGCTGAAGAAACTGCCCCCAAACAGGGAAGATCCCCATGGATTTTGAAACAGGGTCACGCCCTCCCTGATCATCCCGAGCCACTCGCGAATGTGCAGAATGGCGAACAAAAGGCCCATGACAGCGGTGCCCAGCGTCCATCCCACCGCGGCGGCCCGGTCTCCGATCTTTGCGGCCCGAACTGCCAGCAGCATGACCAGGCTGCTCGTCACCAGGACGAAGGTCATGACCATGGCATTGATAATGGTGGGCGAGAACTTGAACGGAGTGGGCCAGTTCGGCGTTCCGTTGCGCAGGAAGCCATAAGCAACCAGGCAGGCAGCAAACGTGGCTGCATCCGAGATAATGAACAGCCACATCGCCATTTTTTTCGAAGGGACCGCAAAGGCTGGTTCCTCCATGTGCACAGAATGCCCTGCCATGGTCAAATCGGCTTGGCTCACTGGGCCTCCTCTTCCATTAGAGTTTTACCCACAGCAGAATCAGCAGGTAGAGCCAGAGAACGTCCATGAAGTGCCAATAGCGTGCTGCGGTATCAAGCGTCGTCCGCCGTAGCACCATGGCATTCAGTTTTCGAATGACGTAAACCAGCCCCAGCAATCCACCCAGCACGTGCAACGCGTGCGTCGCCGTCAGCACGTAAAAAAAAGAACTGCTGGGATTGGTAGCGACAAACAATCCCCTCGCACTGAGTTGCCGCCAGGCGGTGTATTGTCCAAGCACAAATAGCAGCCCAAGCCCCAACGTGATATGGAGCCAGAGCGCGGGACGCTCAGCGCGGTTCCTGGTTCCGCCCATGAAAGCAGCGATGCGCCGGCGCGCCATTTCCAGGCTGAAGCTGCTGGCAAACAGCAGCGCGGTGTTTGCGTACAGCACTGGGGGAAGGATGAAATGACGCCAGTCGGGCGCCGACCCCTGCCGAACTACCAGCGCGCTCGTGAAGGCTGCGAACATCATGGAGATCCCGGTGATGCCCACCCAGATACCAGTCGAGGCCGGCGGCGAGGAGTAATCCTGCACCGCGCGGATATCACCATCGGCCGGGCTCAGGTTCCGCCACCCGCCATCACCTGACACTCCTTCTGCCCGCAATTTTCCAGCTGATCGCTCGACCTTCGGCGGCTCATGAATCGTAGTTGCCATGGACAAACTCCTCGTCCTGCTACTTCTCGTCGCCTTCCGATTGGATCTGTTCGGGCGAATCCTGCATCACGTAGTCGCCGGTCGAGCTTTCGACCCCGAATTGATAAGGATCGTGAAAAACTACTGGGTGACGGTCTCCAAAATTGTTGTGCGGAGGCGGCGAAGGGATTGTCCACTCCAGCGAAGTCGCTTCCCACGGGTTCTGTAATGCAGGTTTCCCTTTGAACCGGCTATAGAACAGGTTGTAAATGAAAATGAACTGCGCCACTCCCATCGCGATCGCGGCCACCGTGATGAACTTGTGCAGGGGCATCAGGGGCTGCAGGTAATCGTCAACAAAGCTCGAATAACGCCGAACATTGCCCGCCATCCCGAGATAGTGGAACGGCATGAAGATGCAATACGCGCCCACGAAGCTCAGCCAGAAGTGGAGCTTGCCCAGAGTTTCGTTCATCATCCTGCCGGTCACCTTGGGAAACCAGAAGTAGGTGCCTGCAAAGATCCCGAAGATGGCGGCCACTGCCATTACGAGGTGGAAGTGGCCCACAACGAAGTAGGTAGCATGCAGCAGAATGTCAATCGAAGGCTGCGCCAGGAAGAACCCGCTCACACCGCCGCTGATAAACATCGAAATGAATCCGATGGCAAACAGCGAAGCTGAGTTGATGCGCAGTTTCGAACCGTACAAGCTTCCCAGCCAGATCAGGACCACGATGGTGGAAGGGATCGTAATGATGAGTGTGGGAAACGAGAACACCAGCGATGAGAACGGATTCATTCCGCTCACAAACATGTGGTGCCCGTACACCATGTAGCTCAGAACGGCGAGAGCGCCCATGGAGTAAATCATGGTGCGGTGGCTGAGCAGCGGGCGGCGCATATTGGCGATCAGTACATGCGACACCACGCCCATGCCGGGGACAATCGCGATGTAAACTTCGGGATGTCCGAAGAACCAGAATAAGTGTTGCCATAGCAGCGTCGAACCACCCGAATGCGGCTGCAGTTGGTCGTTAATTACCAGGTTGGACGCCACAAAGAAGCTTGTGCCTGCCACGTGATCCAAAATCAGCAGAATGCATGCCGGCAGCAGCACCGCGAACGCAGTCAGTCCCATGCACGAGGTAATGAACCAGGCCCAGGCCGAGAGCGGCAGCCGCCACAGGCTCATGCCCTTGCAGCGCATATCCAGCGTTGTGGTGATGAAGTTCAGGGATCCCAGCAGTTGACCGACGCAGAAGATGGCTATCGAAAGAGCCCACAAGACTTGCCCTGTTCCCTGTCCTGGACCCGCCGCCTTGCCCACCGCGCTCAACGGTGCGTACGCCGTCCATCCGGAAAGCGGCGGCCCATCCGGAACAAAGAATGCCGCGACGGCAACCAGGAAGGCCACGAACGTCACCCAGAACGACATCATGTTGAAGTGCGGGAACGGCATGTCTTCGGCGCCCACCTGGATCGGCAGGAAATAATTCCCAAAGGCCGCAAACGGCGCAGTCGTGAGCACGAAGAACACCATGATCGTCCCGTGCATGGTCATCAACTGCAGGTAGTACTCCGGGGTGAGCACCCCGTTAGGCGCGCCATTTTTCGACAATAGTTCCAGCCCCGGAATTGGCGCACTGGGCCACGCCAAGTGGATCCGCATGATCCAGGAGAGCACCATGCCGATGAGGACGGCGAGCAGGGCCAGGCCGTAATACTGCTCTCCGATCACCTTGTGATCGAGGCTGAAGATGTATTTGCGTATAAAGCTGGTCGGCGGCGCATGATGCTGCACCGCCTGCTGCGACATGTCATGCATGTGCGGACCCCTCACTCAAATGATTCGCCGTGACCCTGGGTGCGTGTGCCGGGCCCGGCTTCCCCTACTGCATCGATGCCTGTTGCTTCAACCAACCATCGAAGTCCTGCTGGGACATGACTTCGAGGTACGCTTTCATGTTGTAATGGCCCAGCCCACAGAGCTGGGTGCACACAATTTCGTACTTTCCGATCTTGTTCGCCGTGAAATGCAACGACAGATCCAGTCCCGGAACAAAGTCCTGCTGCACCCGCAACTCGCGCACAAAAAACGAGTGCCCGACGTCCTTCGAGTGCATAAGCAGGTGAATTTCCTTGTTTACCGGGATGGCCAATGTCGCAGTCACAATGTCGTCTTTGGCGTCTGCATCATGATCGGGATCGGTGCCGAAGAAGTTTTGCGAGCCTTCATTGACCAGGTCCGGATGAATGGGGCCGAACTTCCCATCCGGTCCCGGATAGCGAAAATAGAAAGCAAACTGCCCGGCTTGTACCTGCACCGGCATTGAATCCGGAGTCGGAGCGTTGAAGTAGATTCCCGCCCAGGCGCGGGCCCCAAAGGCTCCAAGGGCTAGAACTTCGGTCCCCACCAGAAGAAAGGCCGCAATGACCAGACCCATCGCGCCACCGGGAAACCGCCCGATCTTGGCCCCTGGAGCCCGGTCCGAATACTTCCAGACAAAAATAGCCAGGAGAATTTGCGAGGCCAGGAAGGAAAGGCCCGCCTCCGCCATGGTGTCCGACATCTGCTCATCAATCAGCGGCCCGTGGGTGGAGATATCAACCGGCGGGTACCAGGTATGCATGACGATGGGAATCGCGGATCCGATCGCAATCAGAATCAGAGTGATTGCAAAAACCTTGGCCATGGCGCGTTGCCTCGAGCTGTTAGAGCAGCGGTGCAGCAATAGAGCAGACCGCCGTAGTCGCGCTACGACGGGCTGCTCCGAGTGTTCGAATCACGGTCACTTTGCCTTGAACGTGAAGTCCGCGGTTGCCGGCTTGCCGGCTGCGACCGTAACTTTTTGGGTCTGCGTTCCGTAGGTTTCCTGCCACGCGGTCAAGGTGTAGCTTCCTGGCGGAACTCCCTCGATGGTGTAGGACCCGTTGTTGTCGCTGACGCCAGTCGGCCCTTTCACCACGGCCATGTAGCCATGCATCCAGGGGTGAATATTGCACTTCACCGGGATCGCAACCTCTTGGTTGGCCCAGGCAATGTCGAACGGCGGTGCTCCCGGCGGCTGCGACTTGTTCCATTCCGAATTGTTCTTGGGCTGCGGGTGAATGTTGTGCGAGGTCTGGTCGTCGTTCACGACTTTGAAATGTTGGTTTACGTCCAGCGCCAGGACATGGGGAATATACTGGCATCCCTTTTGGTCAAAGCTCGGGGTTTGCGAGGGAGTTCCCCCACCACCGTTCAGTCCCTCGGAGATATACACCACCACGTTCTGCAAACCGCCGTTCGGCCCGACCACGACGTTTTCCGTAGAAATTGGGTGCCCTTCGTGCTGCTTCTGGCAGGATGGCTCTTTCGACATGTCAATGGGCCGTTGGTGCGGCGCCGTGCCGTCGAGCTTGATCGTCCCGGTGATCTTTCCTTCCCCCGCTGCGCTAACGTTGCGGCTCAGCATTAAAGTCCCGGCCGCCACCAGCGCAACTGCCGCTAGTGCCGCTACAAACTTGCATCGCATATTCATCGGTTCTTTCTCCTGGTTAGGGCTCATTTATTTTCGCTAGGTTGAGCGGGTGGAGGAGCATTGGGATTGATGGGTTTCAGTCCCAGTTGCTTGGCAATCTCTTTTTCCCTCGTCTTCAAGGGCTGGAGTGTACGCAGGTAAAACACTAGGTCCCACGCCTCGTCTGGCTTCACGTTGTCGGCAAAGGAGGGCATCGGCGTACCGTCAAGGCCGGTCATGAAGATTTTGTAAAGGTCCTGGTCGGTGCTGCCGCACTTAAACCGGGTACCGTCATGGAAGTTAAACGGTTTGATGGGCCGGTTCTGGTCGTCGGTCAGAGTGTCAGCCGAAGGTCCATTGCCGCGGCCCTCCACGCCATGACACTTCCAGCACTCCAGCCTTTGAAACAGCGCCTGCCCTGCTTTGATACGATCGGCCGTGACTTCAGGTTCGGGCGGAACCTGGATGGGCGTGCCCGGTTTTTCGTTCACGAATTTCGGCGAGAAGTGCTTGACATAGGCCACCATGTCCACGCGTTCATCGTCGGTTAACGGAATCCACTGCGGCATGTTGGAGTTCGTGATGCCGCGGCCGATCGTGTTGTACAGGTCCTCGTCGGTTGGCAGCGTGCCGGTCGGCGTAGAGCGGCACTTGAACTGGCCGAGCGTGAAGTTGCGCGGCTTAGGATCGATCCATTGGGCATTCTCACCTTCACCATCGCCAAAGTCGCCGTGGCAACCCGTGCAGTAGCGGCGATAATTCATCTTCGCGTTCTCCGCGTGCCCGGTCTTGCCATGGATACTGCTCTGCATGTTCAGTCGCTGGCTCTCGGTGTACTCGGTTTCCTGGGCGACAGCCCCTGCTGGCGCCAAGGCGAGGATTACAGCGGCACCAGCGATGAGCGAGATGTTCTGAAGTTTTGTGCGCATCTGTTTCCTCTCTAAAAGTCGAAGTCAAATCCGAAGAACAGCGTCCCCGAGGTCAGATCGGTGCCTGACACCGGCGAGGTACCGGTCTGACGGATCCAGGAATATTCGTTGTGCCAGGCCAATCCGGTCCGGCTGGTCATGATCGGATACCACCGGTATCCAATCGTGTAAGCGTCAATATTGCCGAGATCGGAAGGATTCGTGGGCAGCGCCTGCCGGCTCATCCGGATGAACTCGGTCCGGCCAAAGGCCACGAATTGAGGGGTGAATGTAAAGTGTGGTTCGACGAAGATGCCGTTCCACGTAGGCGCCCGTGCTCCCGTAGGCAGCAGGCCGTTTCCGGGAGTCGAGGTGCCGAAATATGCGCTGTCCCAGGCGTGCTGGTAATAGACCGCCACGTCCAGTTTGTTGAAATAGAAGTCGCCGTACACACCTTCACGATGGAAGGACGCGTTACCCAGGCTCGAGCCCGGAATCGGATCTCCGCCGTTCGTAAGTGAGAAGGTGGGGGCCTGCCCGATGTATGCATAGGCGCCGACACGCTGCAATCCCAACCCGCCCAGGTCGAACGCTTGCGTGAAGTTGAAGAATCCGCTGTATGAATTCGCATTCACCAGGTCGACGTTGCCGTCATTGGAACTGAACAGCGCAGCCGAGGCGCGAGTGTGGTCGTTTGCCGAGTGGCCTTCCCACGCCACCCCCAGTTGATTGTCTCCAATCTGCGCCCACGCGTTGTTATCGCCCGGCGGCACGAAATGATAGTTCTCGTAAAACCCGCCATTTCCCGAGAGCGACAGGATGCGCTTCTCCGAGATCAGATTGTCGAGTTCGAATTTCCCGAACTTTACGTTGAGCCAGGGACTGTGCGCCAGGTTATCGAAGCGGACCCACACCGACTCAAAATGGAAAGCCCCGGTCTCATCCGCGGAAGGGACCAGCAGGAACGAAATGTTCTTTTCCAGTGTGCCCGCGGTGAGAATGTCGAGGCCGGATAGATCGAAGCCATGCGCGGTGACTTGCACCTCGCCTGCCCCGGGTCCGGCTGTCGTGTCCGCCTGCACCTTGTCGGTGCTGTCGCGATGGAAGTTCGGGGTCATACGAAAAGCGACCGGCCAGTATCCGGGATGCTGCCAGATCGGAGCATCGCGATCGTTCATGAGTTGATATCCGTTATCTTTGAACCGCCAGCCGAAGTCGTTCAACACCGGCCATGCCACGTGACATGCGGAGCAGCGCAACCCGTACTTGCGGGCGAACGCTGGGATCGCATTTGCATTGTTTGAAGAACCAACCGCCAGAAACAGCAGTAGAAAGGCGCCCGCCAGACATCTCCGGGACGAGGTCATGCGCAGTCCTCCTGGTTTTTAACCCAAGAAAAAATACGGTGACAAGACGAACGCACCCCACAAGTGCGTGCGGACGCACTTTATATCTCTTCGTTATACGAGAGTCAAGAGAAAATCTGTTGAGTACTTAAAGAATGAACGCTTATTCAGATTGGGACGCGAATTGGCTCTTACAGCGCACGCACCATCAACGTTGCCATCGTCTCGGCCATTCGCCGGGCCCGGGCGCGATCGTGCCCCAAGCTTACCGGCCGCATGAAGCCGAACATGAACCCGACTACACCCACGAAATGCGCCAGCGCATCCAGTTCAGCCTTTGAAAAATTTCTACAGGCTTTGTACTTCCGCAACCGTTCTCGGATCAGCCGTGCCCTCTGCAGCGGGCCGATGCGCGAAATCCGATCGGCGAGACCGGGATCGACGAACAGCCGCGGAATGATTACCCGGAAAAACTCCCGGTCCTCCCACATGCGCGTGAGTTCGAAGTCGACCAATTGTCTGATCTCTTCCTGCACAGTGGCAGCAGCTTTCAGCCCATGGGTAAGATCTTGGACTTCCTGGGATGCGCGAGATTCGACGATGGCCAGCAGCAGGCCGGCCTTGCCTTGGAAGTAACGGTGGATCAGCCCCTCCGCACAACCCGCTTCCGCCGCGATTTCCCGGGTGGTCGTGGATTCAAATCCACGGCTCGCGAATAGTCTGCTCGCAGCGGCAATCAGCGCACGCTCACGTGCGGCACGATTTCTCTTCTTCTTACCGGTCGGGGAGCCTTTTGGTGTGATTGCAGTGCCCCTGCTCTGAAATGTCTCGACGAGACGTTTTTCAAAACTCGGCAGTATACGACGATGCATCGCCCGGAAGAAAGATAGGTGATTGAATCCGAATGCGATTACCCTGTTGACAAGATTATCCGTAGACGACAACGCCGCGAAGGAAAAGGGCACGACAAGGATGCGTGCCCCTGGACGAAAGCCGCACCCGCTTCTATTTCACGCCCTTGGCAGGATCCCACGACCCCTGCTCCTTGCGGACGTAAATGATCTGGCCGACGTGGTAGGCATTGTGCGTACCGATGTGGGCGATGGTCGAGGCCCAGGTGCTCAACTTGGCGTCGTCGGCCTGTTCCACTGCCTTTTCCAACGCAACCATGACCTCGTCAAGCTGTTTGACCGTCGCGGCCCAACTCTTGGCGTCGAAGTTGTTGAAGGTTTCCTCGTTGTTTCCGCTGAACTTGGCAGGCTGTTCGCCCTTAAACTTCGCCAATTCCTGCTGGTTCCAGAACACCAGGTGATAGGCCAGCTGACCCACCGAGTGGTTCCCTTTCCCGTCAGTCCACTTCGCCTGTTCGGGTGTGAGGCCTTCGACGGCTATGTTCGCGGGAACAAACCAATCTTTGTTGTTATGGGTAGTCTTCAGCTGTTCAAGCAGGACTTCTCTGAGCGTCATCGGCTTTTGTTCTTCAGCATGGGCCAGGAATGACAGCGCGAGAAAGAGAAATACCAATATTCGTTTCATTCAGGGTGAGCCTCTCTGTGGATTATCAGCCGACCGTCAGACGAGCTTCGGCCATCGAGTGAGATTAGACGAAAGCAGTCGGCGAGGGATAGCAAAAGAAATCGGGTGCGAATCCAGCCCTCCGGAGAGATAGGAGGCGTCTATTTGAGATCTGCGCTCGGTCACCGTCTGGGGTACAATTTCGAACCACTCGCTTCGCGCCCGCCCACAGAATGGCAGCGGAGCATTCTGGATTCGTTTCATGAATGTCCTTTTACTTTCCATGCCGGACTCCTTCGAGCACTTGCCGGCGGTTGCCATTCGCATGCCCAATGGGGCGCTCACGTCGCTGGCTGGAAACGTGGATCCGCACCACCGTGTAGCTGTCGCAGACTTGATCCTGGTTCAACGCCGGGTCCGAGAGACCGTCACCCGGCTGGTGCGCGAGCTCGATCCGCAAGTGGTTGGGCTTTCTATCATGACTTTTCAGCGGCGTACCGCCGCTCGCCTCATCGAACTGGTCCGCGATCTCCGGCCGGGAGTGAAGATCGTCGTTGGAGGATACGACCCTAGCCTTGCTCCCGAAGCCTACGAGCGAATGAACGTGGATTACCTGGTGCGCAGCGAAGGGGAAGTCACGTTCCGCGAACTGCTGCGCGCAATCGAGCAGGGATCGCGCCTTGACCAAATCCAGGGCCTTTCCTGCCGGGAAGGCGAAACCTGGGTGCACAATCCGGACCGGCCGCCGCACCGGCTGGAAGACACTGAGATCCGCCCGCCGAACCGCGACGCGCGCGTGCTCAAGGGATACACCCTGCTTGGTCGGCAGGTGGACGTAATTGAGACCTCTCGCGGCTGTACCTACGATTGCAGCTTCTGCTCCATCATTGAGATGCGAGGTCGGAATTTCCACACCTACTCTTTCGAGCGCGTGCTGGCCGACATCCGCGATGCCCGCGACCACGGGGCTCAAACCATTTTCCTGGTGGACGACAACATTACGCTGAACGTCCGCCGTTTCGAAGCCTTGTGCCAAGCGATCATCGCCGCGGGTCTGAACAAGCTCGATTATTTTGTACAGGCCATGACCTCCGCCATCGCGAACCACGGCGAAACCCTGGCCCCGCTGATGCGTCGTGCCGGATTCCGCTACGTTTTTCTTGGGATCGAGAACATCCTCGAAGGCGACCTCGAATTTCTGCGCGCCTCGGCTAAGAATACGGAGCGCACGAACGGCCAAAGTACCGGTAACGCCACTCTCAAAGCCATCGATTATCTGCACCGCAACCAGATGTATGTGGTCGGTGGGTTGATCGTGGGCAACCCTGGCGATACTCGCGAGTCGATCGAAGCCAACCTTGAATTCGCACGCCGTCACGTAGACTGGCCCTACATTCAGCACCCGACACCGTATCCGCGCACCCCCATGACCAAGACGTTCCGAGCCCAGGGCTTGATCATGAGCGACGAGTTGGAGGAATACGATGGCACAACCGCGGTGACACGCACCGAGCACCTGCCGGCCGAGGAAGTGGAATTCATGCGCTGGAAGGCCGAGCGCTGGATGAAGGTGAATCACATGCCGGTTGCGTTCCGGCACGATCCAGGATTCGTCCTGTTCCAGGGGTGGAAGATGTTTGCCCACACCTTCCGCGGAAGCTCGATCCGTTCCGCTCTTGGACTGGAGAGCGAGAAGAAAGTGTTTGAGAGGTACCGGGCGATTCGGCGGGCCGAGCGCGAGTACGTCTGAGCCCGTTTTCAATCCTCTATATGGAAGATGGTTGGCGGAAGCGAGTGGGAGTCGAACCCACCGGCGACGGGAAAACCCGCCGCCCGCCGGTTTTGAAGACCGGGATGATCACCGGACCACATGCGCTTCCGAATTGTGACGGAAATCAAAACGCTTTAAGCGAGGGAGAAAGAGGGCGAGCATGGTGTCCCGCCCTCATACATTCCACTAGTCTGCGGCCGCTGCCAGTTTCTTGCGTGTAAGGTACCAGTCGGTCACTTCCAGGTCGGCGCCGCCGGCGGCGCGCTTCTCGGCATCGGCCTGGGTAATCGGCGCGGGAACGATCACGTGGTCGCCCGGACGCCAATTGGCCGGCGTCGCACATGCGTTCGCGTCCGCCGTCTGCATCGCATCCACCGCGCGCAGCAGTTCGTCAATATTTCGCCCCAGCGAGAGGGGGTAGTACAGCAACGCGCGAATCGTGTGCTTGGGGTCGATGAAAAATACCGCGCGCACCGCCGCGGTATCGCTCACCGCCTCGTGCACCATGCCGAAGGCGCGCGCCACTTTCTGGTCCAGGTCCGCTATGACCGGAAAAGGAATTTTCACTTTGAAGTTGTTCTCGATGTTCCGCACCCAGGCAATGTGCGAGTACACGCTGTCAATCGAATTTCCGATCAGTTGTACGTTGCGCTTTTCGAACTCGGAATTGTGCCGCGCAAATTCGACAAATTCCGTGGTACAGACCGGCGTGAAATCGGCAGGGTGCGAGAACAGCAGGACCCACTTCCCTTTCGAAGTGTAGTCGCTTAACCGGATCATGCCGTGTGTAGACTTGGCCTGAAAATCAGGAGCCGGCTCGTTAATGCGCGGAATCCTGGGTTCAGAAACGGTAGCGGTGTCAGTGCTCATAGATATTCTCCTCGATGGCTGGTCTTTTCTTCTTTGTTCCACTCTCTGGAATGAGGACCCGCCGGAGCCTTCACAACGAGGCAGGTTCAACGATCTCTTGCGTCACCAATCCATCCAACAAGACGTCGTATCACAATACGTGATGCGCGCGAACTACGCCTTGTAGGATAAGGTTCTGAGTGATCGCAGTCAAACCAATCGGCTAGAATACCTTGCTATGTCACAGCCAAATCGGACGCTTCCTTTCGTGCAGTTCGATGTGTTCACCAGTCGCGCCTTCGAAGGCAACTCCCTGGCAATTTTCCCCGATTCAACTGGACTCACCGGCGAGCAGATGCAGACGCTCGCCAAGGAAATGAATTTGTCGGAGACCACTTTTATCGAGCGCAGAGATCCGGCGATCGAGCGTGAGCGTGGTATCAAAGTCCGGATTTTCACGGTGTCCGAGGAGTTGCCGTTCGCGGGACATCCCACGCTGGGTACTGCATTCCACCTTCGCGGAAACAGCAAGGCCGCGCAGATCGTGTTGGACCTGAAAGCTGGAAAAGTCCCGGTGCAGTTTGAAGACAAAGCTGGCGAAAGCGCTTTTGGCGAGATGACGCAGTTGAATCCCACGTTCGGCACGCCGCACGATCGAGAAGCAGTGGTGCGCGCAGCCAATCTTCGCGACGGCGACATTGATCCGTCTCTCCCCATCCAGACCGTTTCCACGGGTGTGCCGTTTACCATCGTGCCCTTGCGCGGCCTGGAGACCGCGCGCAATCTCAACATCGATCTTCGCAGCTCAGCGCAGTACCTGGAACGCACAGGCGGAAAGTTCTTCTACTTCGTCACCCGGGAGGTGACTCAACCCGACGCCCGCCTGCACGCGCGCATGCTTTTTTACAACGGAGAAGATCCCGCCACCGGGTCCGCGGCAGGCTGCGCCGCAGCCTGGATGGTCGCGCATAACGTTGCCAGGCCGGACGAACGCGTCATCATTGAGCAGGGCCTGGAAATGTCGCGGCCCAGCCGGATTTTCGTGCGCGCTTCGCGACAGCATGACCGAGTAGTTAATGTTCGCGTAGGCGGCAATGCGGTCGAGGTATTGCGGGGAGAAGTTCTCTGGTCCCAAGCTGATTGATTCGCATCGCGCTCCGCGCACAGGCACACACCGGCAAAAAATTCAATGATGCCAACTTGCCATTAGCATTCGTGACACTTTACACGGCTGATCTGAAGACGTAGGATGCAGTTCGCTCCGTGGTTCAAATCAAAAAAATAATCAATCAGAGGACGCGGCGCTACCACGATTGAATTGACATGAAACCGAAACGGACCATCCTGTGCGTAGACGACAATGAGCAATCGCTTTCCATCCGCAAAGTCATGCTGGAAACCCGCGGCTACCGCGTCCTCGCCTGCACCAATGGAGAAGATGCTCTGAATTGCTTCCGGCGCGGCGGCATTGACCTGGTGATCACGGATCTGGTGATGCCGGGCACCGACGGCATCAAGCTCATTGAAGAGATCAAGAGCATCTCGCCCGAGGTTCCCGCCGTGCTGCTTTCCGGCAAAGTGCGGCTCTACGACCGTGACACCCGCGCCGACGTCTTCCTCCCCAAGGGCATGCACGATCCCGCGGACCTGCTGGAGCGGATCCGGTTGCTGCTGGTTCGAAAGCGTGGGCCCAAGCGTGCTCCGGCGCGCCGCACGCCCGGCTCTCAACCGCAAGTGGCCTGAGTCGCCCTCTCCGCCAACCCGGAATGCTTCGTGTAATATCAAAGGCGGGATGAGTGCGTTCATCGAAGCCGTCGACCTGCGGAAAACCTATCACATCGGCAAGATTGAAGTTCCGGCTTTGCGCGGGATCACGTTTCACGTCAACCGCGGCGAGTTCGTCAGCGTCGTGGGACCCTCCGGCAGTGGAAAATCCACGCTTTTCTACCTCCTCGGAGGCTTGACCCACCCCGACGGCGGGCATGTGATCATTGACGGCGTCGATTTTGCCTCGCTCTCCGATTCCCAGCGCACAAAAATGCGTAAAGAGAAGATTGGATTCGTATTCCAGAAATTCAACCTGCTGCCCACGCTCGACGCCCGTTCCAACATCGAAATCGCGCTCGACATTTCCGGCAAGAATGGCAACCGCGATTCCGAATACTTCAACAAAATCGTCCGCCTGCTCGGTCTGGAAAAACGTCTCCCGCACCGTCCGGCGGAACTTTCCGGAGGGGAACAGCAACGCGTGGCCCTGGCGCGAGCGCTGATTAACAAACCCGCCATCGTGCTGGCAGACGAGCCGACCGGCAACCTGGATTCCAAGAACTCCGAAATCGTGCTCGGCATGTTGCGCCACTCCAACCAGGAGCTGGGGCAGACGGTGCTGATGATCACTCATAATCCGGAGGCGGCCAGCTATGGCGACCGCATCATTCACATGCGCGACGGCGCGATTGTAAGGCCTGAGGAAGATCCGCAGTGGGCGCCCCCACAGCGCAAGGGCGACTAAATCACTACTCGAGACAACACCATGGACGACCTGCGAAAACCGATTCTCCCCGGCAAAGGGGCTTCCGATTACGAGCGTTATCTTCGCACCGACGAATTGCTGGCACTGCAGAAGAATCCCGACGAGTTCCTGCACAAAGACGAGATGACCTTCCAGGTTGTCCACCAGAGTTCCGAATTGCTGCTGAAGGGAGCGGCATGGGAACTGGAGCGCGCGCGGGTCTGCATTACCGAAGCGGATTTTGGCAACGCCGCGCGCCTGATCCGGCGTGCCAACCAGATGCTCGACTTCCCGGTTTCCCTGCTCCACGTGTTGGAGACGATCACGCCTTACGATTACCACCAGATTCGTGCCGGCCTCGGCCACGGCAGCGGGCTCGATTCACCGGGATTCCTGTCACTGCTCCACATCGGCCCGCGACTCGGAGAGGCCTACTACGCGCAACTCCACGCGGCGGGCTTGAGCGTTGACGATGTATATCGCCGGCATGAGGAATTTTTCGGCCTGCACGATGTCGCCGAACGCCTGATGGACTTCGACGAGCGCGTCCACCTGTTCCGCTTCCATCACCTGAAACTCGCACAGCGCATTATTGGCGGAGGCGTCGTGGGTACTATGGGAACGCCCGTCGAAGTCCTGCACCAGCGCATGGGACACCTCTTCTATAAAGAGCTTTGGGACATTCGCAACCAGATCACCGCCAAGGCCAACGAGGCCATGCAGCAAAAAACCGGCGTCTCGTCCAAGTACTGAAAGTTTGCCGCTCTTCGGCGGCTTGTTTATAATCGAGGCACCGAGCGGGAGTAACTCAGTGGTAGAGTGCGACCTTGCCAAGGTCGAAGTCGCGGGTTCAAATCCCGTCTCCCGCTCCAGAAATCAATTGCGAGCCCCTGAAAAGGGGCTTTTGTATTGAGGAAGAAGACCAGACCCTGCTGTCCCTCGCGTCCGGAGGCCGCGCTTATATTTACAGCGTCTCCGCCAGCAAGTCGCAGTCCTCGATCGTCCCCATGACCCATCGCCAGGCAAACGATGCGCGCTTGTCTGACTGGACTTTTCCAGCACGCCGTTCTAATTTAGAAGCGAGGGCGCGGTACCCAAGTGGTAAGGGAGAGGTCTGCAAAACCTTTATGCGTCGGTTCGATTCCGACCCGCGCCTCCAATCCTCTCAAACTGATGCTTGGCCGCCTACCCTCGCGCTCCTGCCTGAGGCTCTGGAGAGCGCCAGGGAAAGCCCCCAGACCTGAATAAGCCCCAAGACGCTGGATCTGTAGGTCCACTTTCCAGACGCATAGCATCCTTCTCTGCTTTATAATGCCTGCCGGAGCAGCACATCAGAGTCTCGATGACCCCGCAACCCAAGCGCCTGCTGTTCGTAGAAGACGAACCGGAGACTTTGCAAGAGCTCCCTAAAGTGCTTGCCAGCGCTGGGTTTTCCGTAAGCATCGCGAACTCAGTAACCGAAGCTCTCACGCGCATGTTCTCGGAGCGGTTCGATATCCTGATCTCCGATCTCAATATTGAAGCACCTCGCGACGGCTATAAGCTCGTGGCTGCGATCAGGGAGACGAATTCTCTCGCCCTTTCGGTGATCATCACCGCGGAATCAGCCGTAGACGCCGCTCTCAGCGCGATCCGCCACAAGGTCGACGATTACTTCATCAAGCCTGTCGACCCGGATGCACTGCTGCGCAGCTTGCACGAAAAGTTAAGTGCAAGGCGCCCAAAGGCGCGAATCCTCTCAGTCTCTTACGACGAATCGCTGCTACGAACTCGCCAGATTCTGCTTCAGCGGGAAGGCTACGACGTGGTCTCGACCCGCGGCTTTACCGAAAGTCTGAAGCGCTGCCAGGAAGGCGGCTTCGATATTTTCATTCTCGGTCACTCCATCCCGGTCTCTGACAAGGAGCACCTGATCCAAGCCTTCCACGAAAAATGCCCCGGCCCCGTCGTATCGTTGCGCCGCTCCATTGGGGAACAGAAACTCGACGGTGCCGAATATCACATCGACCCCGACCCGGAGGAACTCCTGCGCCTGATTTCGCAGATTGTCTCGAAGGTAGTCCGCGACCGGGCGGCCTAATTTACCGACTCGCGAGACCGCGTCGAGACCCTTTCGTCGTCTGCTGGGGTACAGAAGCGTGATCATGAGGCCAACTCTCTCACTCAGCGAAATTGGTATTCCACGTCTTGATTTTGAATCCTCGCCAGCGCAAAATAAAAACCCAGTTGCTGATCCCGAACAGGAACACACGCCAGCGCTATGGAAACCCACAATTCTAATCAATACTTCGAGGACAGGGTTCCTTGGCCTGCCCTCTCGCCGGCGTCACGAAAAAGATGGTCCAAGCCGGGCAAAAGGAATGGAGCGCAAACTAAGAAAAATGGAAAGAACACTGATACAAAAGTCATGCTATTCGGTCGTCTGCGCGAACTTGCCCTTTATCGGGCCGAAGTGTTGCGCATGTCCGGGTTCACCGTAGCCATTCCTGAGACGAAGGAGGAAGCGGCGGACATTCTGAAGCGCTGCGCCCTTGACGTCGCAGTGTTCAGTTACACCCTGCCAAGCTCAGTGGTCGAGGAACTCTCGGATCTCCTAAGAGATTACTGCCCGGACATCCCTCTTATTAGCATTTCTGATCAGCGCTGGCGTGATCGCCGCATCGAACCCAGCGAGGTCGTCTCTGGAGATGATGGCCCGGCGGCGCTGATTGCAGCGCTCCACCGGGTGACGCAAAAAGGATGAGGGCGGTGTCCCCGAAAACCCGGATATGCCTGAAAGATATCTTCTAGACCACATGGCGAGTTGAACATCAACCGGGGAACAACATGGTTTGCTAAGGCGGGTGCGCGGATTTAGGCCGAGCGGGGTGAAGTACGCGGGCACAAATCGCAGAAGCGATGGCGGAAGCTCAGCTATATCCCACAGTATGATGTGGTGGGTCTCTCCAGCTGTACGTCGGCACTCTTCGTTAGACGAACGTACCCCCCTGGGTCTTCCGACACCATGCGGCACTCATGTGCGTTGATTTTCGCCGACAACGCTCGCGCTATCTCCTGGATCTTGCTCAGTCTTGCCGCGCACTCGGAACCGGGCTCGGCAAAGTCAGACATTAGCTCACAGTGTCCAAGGATGGCGGCAAGGCCGTTGTTCATGCCAATTGCAAGGGTGCATAGCCTCTCGGAGAGCGGCAGGCTCGCACGGTCGGTAGTTATCGGTATGGGACTGCTTTGCATATCGGAACTCCTACGCTCCTACGGTGCCAGCGCGACGCAAGCCGGGATGTGAGCTAGGTCACAGTTAATAGTCCATTGTGAACGGAGGTAAGTTCGTTATTGGTTGGAAGACATTAGAATAATTCTCTGCAGCACACCCGGACTTCGCGACCCCGGAAGTTATTCGTCTCTCGGTTGATTCAGTGCATAAGACGGAGTAGTCCGTCACTAGAGCAAACACTTTCTAATTGGAGTTAATTGAAAAGAAAGGCTTTCAGTGTTAATTGGGCACACCACATAGGCGAACAGGAGGCGAATTCACCACATGGGGCATGGGCCCTATCTCTATCCCGACCTTCCGACACGCCACCGTTCCATCGCTATCGGTAAGCAATAAACCCGCGGTTGATCTGCGATATCTTTCGCGAGGTGCGCCGAAATACGCCAACCCCCTCGCGCGATCCGCCTTCGTTGGTATTGCCTTCGATGGTGGTCAGGTACTGGGCTTCGATCGATTCGATCAATCCCGTGTGCCCGGCCCCTGCTCCGGTTGCGAGGACGAAGATCATTCCCGGCTGGACCAGCCCAGGGTTCACTTGGCATTCAGCCGCTAACAGCCTCCGCGCTCGAGGATTGCTCGCCGCCTTCTGCCAGTGCTCCAGGACGCTGCCGGTGCGAGTGACTGGGTTGGGCAGGCTCAGCCGAGGAGCGGCTTGCTCGAAGCACCAATAGACAAACGCCGCGCACCAGGGAAACTGGCGCGCCGGATCGAGGCCGACCGAGCGAATGTATTGGTCCACTCTCGGCCCCCGGTTTGAGCCCGGAGGCTGCTCCCGGACCTGCTCTGCTTCCTGGCCCGCCGCCGTGTCCACCGCTGCTTTGGCCAGGTCTGAGCAGAAATCTTGCGCAGGCACCGGTATCGCTGGAAACAGCGCGCCCCAGGTAAGCGATCCGACCTCGCCATCTACCGTCAAGTGCATTCCACGCATATCAACGGAGCGGGCCTGGAATAACTCCACGGCGTCGTAGGTCTGCGGGCCGAAGTCGCCATCCACGGCAACGGGGCCGCAGCCCACCTCGTTGAGCCGTGCCTGCAGCAGCTTGACGCTGCTCCCTTTGTTTCCGATCCGCAATACTCCTGGATAACTGAGCTGAACGCCTGTGGCGGTTGCTGTCATAGCTCCTCCTACTTCCCTGCACCGGCTGCGCGCGCCGCGGTTGCTTCCACCGGCGTGCTGGCCAGCTTTTCCTCATGGATTTTCTGATTGGTGGGCGGGCGCAGAGTCGCCATCTGGCGCAGCAGGTTGTACCAGAAAGGCCCACCCAGGCTGAGCAGGATAGCGGTCGCGAGACAACCCCCGAACTGTTGATACCGGTTCCAGCCCGTCGGCGTTCCCGTGATTTGCAGCTTCGTCTTCTCGACCGTACTTGACAGCGCAGTGTAGGCCTTGGAAACATCTGCCAGGCCCGCCTCCACTTGTTGTCTGGTGCACCGCTGCTCAAATTCCGCGGCAACCGGGCCTGGGTTCCCGACATTGGAAGTGATCCAGGTGTTTCCCTCCGAACAGGTTGCGACCTGCTGGGGAGCGTTCTGGAGTTGCGCCTTGTAGGCATCCTCTTTCTTCATCGCCGCCAGAACCGTTCCCGCCACATTCGCCTGGTTCTGAATTTGTTCCGCCTGCTGCAGCGTCGGCTGCGCCATCGCGACGAGCTGGTTGCGCACCCCGGTATTGTTTGTGATCTGCAGAAAGATGCTGATTGCGTTGACCTGGAAAAGCAATGCCAGCACCACGGCAACTCCGGCCGACCAGATCTTGCTATTGCGCGCAAAGCGGTCGGCGCTCCGGTCCATCACCGCGCCAAACCACGTATCCAGTTCAGCGGTGATACGCTGGGTCTTGCCCATGATCTGCTCAACTGTTTCGCGCATGCTCTGGGCCCGAGCAGGAAACAGCGCCTCGAGTTGGGTAGCAATGGCTTTCGCCTGCTCGATTGCATCCCCTTTTCCCGGAACGTGCTCGGTTACCATCTGCTTCATCGCTTCTGCGGCTTGCTTGCTCATGTCGGTTGGAGGTGAGGCCGCAAGCTTCTGAATGATTGCCTGCAATTCTTCCGGGCGAATTGCTTTGGCCTTGTACCAGGACAGCATTTTGCTGGGCGCGATCGAGGAGTGTCCTGCGATCGCCTTCGCGAGTTCGGTCGAGACCGTCTCTTTTTTTTGTACGCCGTCGGCCGTGGTGCCTTTCGATGTCATACCCGGCATCGGCATCTGTTCGAAAAACTTAGCTAAGCCCCACACCAGGTTATTTCCACGCAGGTCCAGCAGGCTGGAAATCGCCTGCACCACCGCGGTCACCACCAGGCTCAGCAGCAGCATGATGGTGGCAAAGCCAATCGAGATATCGAGGTACTCCAGCATAGGTCCTCCTGTCAGGCGTTGACCGCCGATTGATCGAGCAGGATTTGCGCCCGGGATGGTGCGGCGCCGTTTAAGAAACTTTGCAGATCGAAACCAGAGTTCTGAGTCAGAACGGTAAGCTCGGCAATGGCCGCGGGCGCGGCTGGGTTGTCGCCAAACGACTTTGCCGCTTCCGCATACACAGCGGTCCCGATGGCGCGGACCGCATCCCCGCCGAATAGGGTTTCAATGTTGGCGTTGAAGGCAGCGGTGATCTTCGAGCCAAACGCCGCGAGATGTTGCAAGGCCTCGGCGACCTTCGGCCGTGTGCTTCCCGCCGATTGCATATCCTGTTTGAATTTCGCCATGGCCACGCCAGCGTCCACGGCCGAACGCACCACTGCCGCCTCTGAGGCAAGCAGCGAATGGAGAAATGCCTTCCCATCTCCCATGCAATACGAGAGCGCGTGCGAGAGGTTGCCCGGAGCATAGAATTCGGCGTTGTGCGATCCGGCCGCCATCGCCTGATCGCTCAGGGCCGCCAGCCACGATCGAAGGGATGCCTGCATCGGCGCGGTGCTTAGCCGCGCGGCCAGCACCTCGTCTTCCCAGAAATTCCAGTGCACATCGTCCGGATCCGTTGCCGCCGGAATCGAACTGTACACGGCCAGTACGTATGCGGGATAAATGTTGTCGAACGACGACCGGCTCGCGAAATAGAACTGCGGAATTAACTGCTTCAGCGATGCCTGGATTGCATACGACATGCGCTTGTAACGTGGATCCTTACCGCTCGCGGGAGTGCTGAACCACCCCGCCAGCAACTGCGACTCGTACGCTAACTGGAGGCGGAACAGCACATCGCCAATATGATCTGCCCGGCCATATGGAATCGCATTGTCGAGTTCCGCCGCCCAGTCTGCCACCCGGCGTCCGGAGAATACTTTGGGAAGATACAGGGCAAGCTGCGGACCTAGTTGATATAGAAATTCGGCTCGGCTCATATTGTGTGACGCCTTGCGAAATGAATACGAGAACTCGAGCCCAGTCTCGTCGAAGCTTTGGATCCCTGTTCCGGACGTCAGATGAATCGCGCTCGAAAGCGCGAGATGACTGACGCACCCGCCCTCGTTCACCAGTTTTGTGATTTTGTCCTCGCTCTTGAGGTCAATCTCCACCTTCAAACCATGCTCATCTCCGCTCAAGCCCGTGCTGGAAGTAATTTGCGCAAGAGACGTGTTCAGGTGATTCGAGTTCCACTTAAAGTAGGGCAAGCTCAAATGAACATCGGTGTTTCGCCGGATCTCATGCGACAACACGCCCCTGTGGAGGGTCACTCCTTCCACCGGTTTGAGCAGGATCTCGTCGAAATGTCCGCCGATAGCAGCAGCCAGTTGGGGCGCCGGGTTCGCTGTCGTGAAGTCGAATTCCACGTCGAGCAGCGCGTCCCGCGTGGTACTGCTTTGGTAGGCCAGCGCAAAGTCCGCTTCGTACTTCCTGTTCAGGAAGGTAAACGCTTTGCTGACAAACCACTGCTCCTTGTCGAAGAGCAGCTTGATCACTTCCTGCACCCGCTGCACCGCCTCCAGATTGGCGACCTTCTGGTCCAGGAATGAGGCAATCTTCGCCAGGAGCCAGTCATCGAGATCGTTGATTCCCGCATTGTCCGCGATGTCGAGGATGCGCTTCAGCCCAAACTTCTCGTCCACATAGTCGTGAAGCCTGCGCACCACGCTGCCCGGATCGAGCGCATCGCCGAGCAGGGTCGAAGCTTTCTCCGCAGCTTCTTTGATTACCTGCAATGCCGCGTCGTCCCGCGTTGCCGCGAGTATGTTCCCGGCTGCCAACGTCTCCAGCCACTGCCCGAGAGGACTCACCAGGAACGTCGGTTGCGGAAGGTACTCGTTCAGCAGCTCACGATACTCTGGCCCTGACTTGGCGGAGGCAATCTTCGCACTTATAGCTTGCGCGGCTGCGAGCGAGTCCTTACTGTCACCAATTAAATGCCATATCCCGGTGGTTACTTTTTGGTCCAGGTTGCCCCAGGTTCGAAGGAAATCACTGACTTTCTTTCGCGCGGCTTCATACGCCTGACCTGCTGCGGAGCCTGCCAATCTTCGGAACAATTGTTCGACATAAGGGGCACCGGTCGCTTTAAAAATGCCTGAGAGCGGAGAGGTGCCTCCCGCCCAGTCACGCACTACCTGAAGATCCTGGATCAGTTGCTGATGATGCATGCCAAGCGTTGCCAGCACCAGTTGGTTGAAGTTGCCTTGTGTGAAGGGGCCAGTAGATGGCTCGACGCTAACTCCAGCGTTGAACGCGAAGGAAAAACCATTCTTCTTTTGGCGGAACAGTCGTAACCGAAGTTTCGGATCAGCGGTATCGCGGCCCATAGCCAACACGTAGGCTCCCGAGGTCTCAAAGCCTAGTGCTGCCGACAGTCCGACTTGTACTTTCAGTCCGATCGCTCCCTGTAAGCCTCCCAGTTCGGCCTCCCGAACCCAGTTGAAGTTGTATCCATAACTGGCCGCGAGGCTGAGAGCCACCGAACCGTCCACCTCGGCAATCATCCAGGTTCCCGGTTCCATATCGTTGGCATTGCGGACCAGGCCAGGAACGGTCCATCCGTCAACCAGGTTCCCCAGCGCTGCGAGTGCGGGAGTATTGTCCGCAACCCGCCGGATCACCACATACTTTCCGTGGCTGCTTCCCTTGACACCGAACTGCACCGGCACGGGACCGAGCGCGACTGCTCCATCCACTGTGGCTGCCAGGTCGTATCCCCACTGCATGACCAGAAAAAGCGGGTGCTCATTTTGCGGCGAAGGCAGGTCAAAGCTCAGGCGTTCATCCAGTTGCATTGCGCCCACCGCCGCGCTGCCACTGTGGTAGATCCCAAGTCTTGAGAAGCCTCCACCTTCCGCCGAAAACTTTACGGTTCCCGAGGTAGATGCGAAGCTGATATCTGCTGCCGCCGAACCACGCAGCCGAGTTACACCCAGCTCGTAATCTCCGGAGGGAAAGGGCTGGTTCTTCAGAAGCGCCTGCAGCACCGCCGGATCTCTGGTTCCATGGGCTTCAATCGAGCCCGCTCCTGCTCGGCCTTGTAAGTGCTTCTTGAATAAGATTGAAGCTTCCGTTGGGCTGACTCCGAAGCTGGCCATATCTACTCCTTAGGCACGCGGGTCAACGGGTCGGGAGAAGTGGCACCCACACTAGCATGTTTCTAAATGCTATCAATAGGAATGTGCATGATTTAGTAAATTCGAACACTTTCTCATTCCGCATATGAAACCCGGTGCAGACGTTGTAGCCGAAGAGGGCTATTCCTCTTCAAAGCGTAGTGAGCCCTGAAGTCTCACTTAGGCCGCAGGTTGGAGGAATCCTCCACCGTGATCGAAAGCAATTCCGCGAACCCCGCCCCACTCGAGATGGAAGCGGTCTCACGTGAGGTCAGATGTTCCGCCGTGAATTTGTCCCGCCCGTAAGAAGCTGCAAGAGGCTTTCTACCACGAACCTCGCGGCTCTTTCGCGGCGACCACGATGTTGTTCTGAAATCCGAAAACCCGGATTTCCGGAAAATCGGCCACTCTTCCCCTTCCTCCTTCTATAATGCTTCGACTGGGGTCTTGGCCTTCTCTGCCTCACTCACCAAAACGTGAGTCGAACGTCTGACAGAGACAGGGCCAACCGGGGTTCAACAGCGTAGTGTCGAATCATGAATAAAGGGATGAAGTGGGGTTGTCTTCTGGCCGCTGCGGCCTGCACGATCGTTGCCGGCGGCTGCTCGAACTCCCAAGGTCGTAGCGCGAAAGCAGGCTTTTCCAAGCCCGTACCCGTCCACGTCTATACCGTCGCCGAGGAATTGACCCGTCGCCGCATTCAGGCCGTGGGCTCTCTGCTGGCGCTTGAGGAGAGCACGTTGAGCGCGCAGGTCGAGGGCCGCGTTGATAAGGTCCTTGTCGATATCGGAGACACGGTAAGTGAAGGTCAGCCCCTGATCCTCCTCGATCAGAGGGAATTGCAGTACGAAGTGGACCGGCAGCAAGGCATTGTCAAGCAGGTCCGGGCCCAGCTCGGCATTGGACCCACATCTCCTCCTCCCACCGATCCCCGGAAGATGGCTACGGTCCAGCGTGCCCAAGCCGACTTGTTTGACACCGACCGGAAGTATAGTCGCGCCAAAGAGATGTTCAGCGATAAGCTCATCTCCCAACAGGAGTTCGACGAAGTAGAGAGCCGCTATCACAGCGCCCAGGCAAGCTATGACCTGGCCCTGCAGGAAGTGGAGCGCCTGAAAGCGATGTTGATTTCGAGCGAAGCCAGCGCCTCTCTCGCGCAAAAAAAGCTGGGCGACGCCACCATTCGAGCTCCCTTCCCCGGCGCGATCGAGACTCGTAGCGTTCATCCTGGGGAATACCTTCGTCTACAAAGCCCCGTGCTCGTTCTGGTCCGCACCGATCGTCTGCGGGCGCGGCTCGCGGTTCCGGAACGCTGGGCCGGCTGGATTAAAGAAGGTGCGAAAGTGGAATTGCATGTCGAAGCCTTCCCCGGCGAAACCTTCGAGGGCCGTATCTCGCGGATCAACCCCGCTGTGTCCCAGGAGTCGCGCACGTTCGAGGCTGAGGCTCTACTCGATAACAAATCCGGGCGCCTGAAGCCCGGTTTCTTTGTGCAGGCATCCATGCCCAGCGAGAAGGAAGAGAGGGCGACTTACGTCCCTGAACCCGCAGTCAACTATCGGTATGGTGTCTACAAAGTTTTTCTCCTGACCGGCGACAAGGTTGCCGAGAAACAGATCCTGCCCGCGGGACAGACCGAAGACCAGCAGGGCCAGCGCTTTGAAGTCGCGGAAGGGCTTAAACCGGGCGATCGCGTCGCTGCCCCTGTTTCCGGAGATCTCCACGACGGAGACACCGTGCAGGAGCAACCTGCCGGTGGTTCGCCATTGCTGAAGTGAAGGGCACTGCCACCTACTCATGAAAATTGCCGAGACCTGCGTCAAACATCCCGTGTTCACCGTGATGTTGATCGCCTTTCTGCTGACGCTCGGCGCATTTTCTTATCGCGGGTTGGCCGTGGACCTGTTCCCCAAAGCCGATCCCGCCACCGTGAACGTTGAAGTGCGATTGCCCGGCGCTACTCCGGAAGAGATGGTCACCGGCATCGTGTTGCCGCTCGAAGATGCGATCTCCTCGGTCAGCGGCATAGACGAGATGACGGTCTATGCCTCCGAGGGCATTGCGGACATTACCTGCACTTTTGTCCTGGAACGCGATATTGATGGCGCCGCACAGGACATTCGCGAAAAGGTGTCCGCCGCGGTGAACCGCCTCCCCCGCGAAACCCTGCCCCCGGTGATCACCAAGGAAGACCCTCAATCCGATCCCATTATGACCTTGCTCGTCAGCGGCCCCATGAGCCGCCGGGAGCTTACCGAGGTCGCGGACAAGCAAGTCCGGCGCGCCATTCAAACCGTGGATGGTGTCGGAAGTGTGACTCTGAATGGAGGCCAGGAGCGGCAGATCCGCGTGTTGCTCGACGCTCAAAAGCTCACTTCCCACAACTTCACCGTGCTCGACGTGCGTAATGCCTTGCAGCGGGAAAACATCGAGGCGCCCGGCGGACGCATGATCACCGGCCCCCAGGAGCTAGGATTGCGCACCCTGGGACGCGTGACCTCGGCTGAGCAGTTCAGCCAGATCGTCATCGGAACTCATGGTGGCATTCCAGTGCGCATGCGCGACGTCGCACAGGTGGAAGACGGGGCCCAGGAACTGCGCACCTGGTCCGCATTGTTCGGCAAGAATAATCCCGGGCAGGATGTGGTCAGCATCCAGATCCTCCGCCAATCCGGCGCAAATACCGTCCGTGTTGCCGACGACGTCCGCGCCCAGATTGAACGTTTACGCTCTCAAATGCCTCCCGGCGTGCAGTTGCTGATTGTTCATGACATCTCAGACTTTATTAAGGCTTCGGTCCATTCCCTCATCGAGCACCTCGTGCTGGGCAGCATCCTTGCCAGCGCCATTGTCTGGATCTTCATTCGTAACTGGCGCGCCGTCCTGATTGCGGCCGTTGCCATCCCCAGTTCCATCATCGCAACCTTCACGCTGATGCGCGGGATGGATTTCTCGCTCAACAACATGACTCTGCTCGCGCTGACTCTGGCCGTGGGAATTGTCATCGACGACGCCATCATTGTCCTGGAAAACATTTTCCGCTTCATGGAGGACAAGGGTCGCGACCGTTTCCATGCGGCCATTGAAGCCACGCAAGAGATCGGCCTCGCCGTCATGGCGACCACGCTCTCCCTGATCATCATCTTTCTGCCCATCGCGTTCATGACCGGTTACGCCAGAAAGTATGTGAACTCGTTCGGCTGGACCATGGCCATGGCGATCCTGGTCTCACTGCTGGTGGCCTTCACCCTGACCCCCATGATGAGTTCCCGCATGCTCAAAGTGGATGAGAGCAGCAGGAAAGTGCATCACCAGGGCTTTCTGCACTCCGTGGAAGAGCTTTACATCAGGATGCTGCAATGGTCGCTCGCGCACCGTTTCACCATGGTGGTGATTTGCCTGGTGACATTCCTCTCCACCTTTGGCTTATATCACTTGGTGGGACGCGACTGGATTCCTGCGGATGATCAGTCGGAATTGCAGAGTTCATTCACCCTGCCCGAAGGCACTTCTTTGAAAAAGACGAGCCAGGTCGCTGCCGACATGGCGCAGCACATCTCCGCCATGCCTGAGATCGCATTTGTGCAAACCTATACCCACGGACCCACCAATCACGCTCATCTGTTCATTGGACTTGTGCCGCGGGAGCAGCGGAAGCTTACCCACACCCAGATGGCAACCAAGGTTCGGGGAATTCTCGCCAACTATCACAACGTGACCTACAACGTTCGCCTGCCTTCGGTGCTTGGCGGCGAGATTTATTTCCCCATCTCCGCGGTCATTCGCGGTCCCGACCTCAATCAACTGGCTGAGGTCAGCAAGAAAATTGCGAACCGCATGCGGGCATACCCGGATCTGGTGGACGTCAATCCCAGCTTAAATCTGAACACGCCGGAACTGCAGGTCAAGGTGGACCGCCAGCGCGCCGCCGATATCGGTGTAAGTATGACCGACATCAGCGACGCCGTCCGCCTGTTCTATTCCGGCGAAGATGAAATCACGCGCTTCAAAGAGGGCTCCGAACAGTATCCCGTCACCATGCAACTGCTCCCCGAGCAGCGCGACAATCCCGACGTCCTCAACCAGATGATGGTGCCCTCGGCGAAGCTGGGACAGGTCCGCCTTGAGAATGTCGCCAGCATCGGGCGCGGCTTTGGCCCTGCCACTCTTTGGCGCTACAACCGCGAGTTCCAGGTCAGCGTTTATGCCAATGTCAGCGCCGGCTATCCGCTCGACCTTGCCGCAGCGCATACTGTTCAGTCCATTCAGGAGATCGGATTGCCGGCAGGCTACTCCTATCTCTTCTCGGGACAAGTCAAAGTTCTTGAAGAAACCACCTGGAACTTGTTGCTCGCCATGCTGCTGGCTTCCATCTTCATGTACATGGTGCTGGCTGCGCAGTTCGAGAGCTTTTCATATCCCTTCATCATCCTCCTGACCCTTCCGCTCAGCGTTCCGTTTGCGCTTTTCTCTTTATGGATCACCGGCCGCGCCCTGAGTCTGTGGAGCGCTTTGGGCATGTTCCTTTTGCTGGGAATCGTCAAGAAGAACGGCATCTTGCAGGTGGATTACACAAACCGCCTGCTGGCCACCGGGATGCCCTTGCGCGAAGCCATCCTGGAGGCCAACCGCGTACGCTTGCGCCCGATCCTGATGACCACGCTTTCCATCATCGCCGGCCTGATTCCGGTTGCCATTGGCATCGGCGCCGGCTCCGAACAGCGCGCCTCCATCGCGGTCACCATCATTGGAGGACAGACGCTTTGCCTGCTTCTGACCCTGCTCGTGGTCCCCGTGGCCTACTCCTACTTCGCGGAATGGAAGGCAGTGCCTTGGAGAGCATGGGGTGCGCGCACCTTGCGAGGAGTACGCCGCGCGACCAGTTCGTCGGACGAGGCCTAGTCCATTAGGCGCAGAGCGCCATTCTCTACGAAGAGGCCCCCTTCACAAAAGCAAGCGAAGTGCTGGGCATACCGACAATCACGCTGCCAGGAATCGTGCGCCGGGCATGAAAATTCTTAAGCTTGAATATGGTTGCCGAAGTAACCTCCTGCCCTTTCGAGATCACCAGCGTTCCTTCGGGGGTCCGCACCTCCTCCTGGATGATCATGCCTTCGGTGAGTTCTTCAATCGGGCATCTCCTTATTTCACTCTCTTCCGCATTCGGGTCCAGGGTCACCAAAGCTTGAAAGAATTCCGGGCTGAAGTTCTTATTTTGGAGTGCCAGCGAGTGCGCCGCCTCGCTGCGGGATGAACCTTTGTGGATCGCGTCTTCATAGGCCAGTGTCAGGCGTAGGATCTCTGCCCCCAGCCGCATGTCTGCGGTCATGCTTTCCGCGGCCTCTTTCACTGGCCGGTTTTGATGTTCAATCATCCACGCGATCGGCTCCAGGCGGGGAATCCGGGAAAGCAGATCATAGGCCACGCTCGGGTGCGCCGCATATTGCGTCTGCTCGTTGGGCGCGAGCTTGTCCCCTCGATACACCGCCTCCATCGTCTCCGGCGCCAGCGTAACGCAGCCAAGTTGAGACAACATCGCCGCCACCTCGTACTGCCATGGATTGCCTAACTTCATCGTGGTAACGATGTGGTGGATGTAGCGCCGCGCCCGTTGCGCGCGGCTAAAGGCGGCGGGATTCACCAGGCTCAGGACTTCGGTCAGGACCTGGATGGCGCCGCTGAGAGTTTGTTCCAGAAGCTGCTTTTCCGCCGTGACTAACCGGAACTGCATCAGCGCCGCGGTCAGCGTCTTGGCCATGTCCTCCTTGCTGCAGGGCTTGCTCAGAAACCGGAAAATGCTGCCTTCATTGATGGCGTTGATCGCGGATTCGGTATCGGCATTGCCGGTAAGCATCACGCGGATGGTGTCCGGGGCGCATACTTTGATCTTGCTCAGCAGTTGGATGCCGTCCATCCCGGGCATTCGCATATCGGCAACCACGACGGCATACGGTCTATTTTTCTCGACCATCGCCAGCGCGTTCTGTCCGCTGTTTGCCGTTTCAATCAGGAATTGCTTGCTCAGGCCTCGCCGATAGCCATCGAGGACACTGCTATCGTCATCCACCAGCAGAATTCTTTCCGACATCACGCCCCCAAATCCAATGTCCGGACCGCCACATCATCTCTGCTTACCGCGTAGTCCGGCATTCTGAAACCCTACGTTTCAGCTATCGGCCACCTCTGGTTTTTACTTTAGGAATGAACTTGCCGGGCCAAGAGGAAGTTTTACCGCGGAGTCCATTGCGGGCTGCTGGTGAAGATCCCCTGCACCACGCAAATCTGGTAGGCAAGCACCAGTCCGAAGGCCACGCTGATCAATCCTGAAATCAGGGCCAGCCGCCGTCCAAAGTCCTGAAATTGATGGCCTACGAAACGCACCGCCGATGCGATACTGATGGTAATCAGCATCATGCCGGCAATCGTTCCCACTCCGAACACCAGCAGGTAAGCAATAGCCCAGCCGGTATTTCGAATGCTCGCCAGTATCAAAAGTGCGACCGCAGCGCTGCCGGCCAGTCCGTGAACGATGCCCACCACCAACGGCCGCACCACCTGGTAGGCCGTGAGTCTGCCCAGAGTTCGATCTAAACGTGCCAACGGGTTGCTCTCCGGCTTATGCGAATGCGCCTGCGGGCCATGGCCATGTACATGGGTGTGGATGTAGTCGCCGTGACGATGGGGATGCGAATGAAGCGTATCTTCTGACCCCTGCGGGGAGGGCAGCCAACGCGTGAAACTCACCAGGTTCCATGCCCCAAGCAGGATCAGCATCACGCCCACCGAAAGTTCCATCGCCAGGCCCACCCGGGATGGAATCACCAGGCCAAAAAGAATGATGGCGCTGCCCACGGCAAAGATGGTGACCGTATGCCCAAGCCCCCAGGCAATGCCGATCCATGCCGCGCGCCTGGTGTTTCCCTGCTGGCTGACGATGGTGGACACCGCGATGACGTGGTCCGGATCGGTCGCATGCCGCATCCCAAGAAAGAACCCGATCACAATGATGGAGAGCAGGCCGATCATCGTAGCCTAAAGAATTCCGGACCCAGCGCCAGGGAATCGTGCGGCTTGTACATCCCGCTTCTGGCATCGCAGATACTGGAGAAATGGCTCAACTCCGTCTCCGCTCTTGGCTGACAATTTGAAAACCTGCATCCCCGGACGAACCGCTTGGATATTGGCGAGCGCCGTAGCCTCGTCGAACTCGACCGCTTCAGCCAGGTCCATCTTGGTCACCACCGCAATGTCTGCACTGTTGAAAATGGTTGGATACTTCAGGGGCTTGTCCTCTCCTTCGGTGACCGACATCAGCACCAACCGCAGGCTCTCGCCTAAATCATAAGAAGAGGGGCAGACCAGGTTCCCCACGTTCTCAATGAAGAGGAAATCCAACTTCGGAAGTTGCCAACTCTCCAGCGCCTTCTGCACCATGCTGGCTTCAAGGTGGCACAGGGTTCCGGTGGTGATCTGTTTGACCGGGGCTCCGCTCCGGGCCAGGCGCAACCCATCATTCTCGGTCGCCAGATCTCCGACCAGCGCAGCCACCCGGTACTCGCCGTTGAAACAGGTTAAGACCTTCTCGAGGAAAGCGGTCTTTCCCGAACCCGGGCTGGAGACCAGGCTCACCGTCAATACGCCTGCCCGACGGAAACGCTCACGCAGTTCGCGGGCGACGACGTCATTCTGTCGCAGCACATTCTTCCGCACTTCCACCAGGCGCGCTTCCGGACCCATCTGAGCAATTCTCCCGCGAGTTCCTTACTACTGTGCCATCTTTCACATCGAAGTGCCAGCTTGTGCGTCACAATCTCACCGGCCTCGGGCGCTGGCTATTGATGGTGTGGGGTCAACCCGCTGTTTCCACGCCCATCCCTTCATCGCCTTCCCGTAAAATATTCCCCTGGCCACGGCACTTAGACCTTCTTCGAAAGGGATCGCTCATTGAGCCATTTCCCGGATCACTTCTTGTGGGGCGTCGCCACCTCCGCCCACCAAGTCGAAGGCGGCAACGAAAATAATCAGTGGTTCGAGTGGGAGCGCGCCGGCGGCATCAAGTCGGGGGATTCCTGCGGCCAGGCTTGCGACTGGTGGACCAACGCCGAGCGCGACTTCAACCTGGCCCAGCAAATCGGGGTGAACGCCCTGCGCCTTTCCATCGAATGGAGCCGCGTCGAACCCGTACCGGGTCGCTTCGATCAATCTGCTCTCGATCGCTACCGCCGCATGTTGGAGGATCTTCGCCGGCGCGCCATCATCCCGATCATCTCCCTTCATCATTTCACGAACCCGCTATGGTTTGAGAACGAAGGAGCGTTCCTGCAAGCGCACGCCGTTCAGCATTTCACCCGCTATTGCAGCCGCATCATCGAGGAGTTCGGCGACCTATGCTCGCATTGGGTCACCTTCAATGAGCCTAATGTCCTGGCTGCCTTGAGCTACGTAGTGGGCGAGTTCCCGCCTGGAAAACGCGGCCAAATTGTTCCGGCGGTTCGGCTCATTTATGGTATGGCCCGCGCGCACGCTGCCGCTTATGCCACCATTCACCGCTTGCAGCCTCAGGCCCAGGTCGGATGGGCCCATCACTACGTCGCCTTCGATCCCGCTTCCATCCATTCTCTCTCCGACCGCTGGACCACCCGCGTGGTGGACTACCTTTTCAACGAGAGCTTTTTGCGGCTCGTAGAGACCGGGCACGGCGGCTTTCCGTTCGACCTGCTCTTTGGAGATGCGGCCGATGTTTCAGGCACCTGCGACTTCGTCGGCCTGAATGTTTACAGCCGCTTCCATGTGGCTTTTGCCCCCTCGCTGATTTCTCAACTCTGTGCGCGCATCTTCGTCCCCGAGCACGTGCCGCAGGGCGATCGCGGAGTGCATCAGCCTTACGGCGAAGCCTATCCCGCAGCCATTCGCGCTGCAGTCACCAGGGTGGCTCGCCTGAACAAGCCGATTTATATTTTGGAGAACGGCGTCCCGGATGCCCGCGACCGGATTCGGCCCTGGCTGATCGTTAACGCGGTCAACGAAATCCGGCAGTTAGTAGAGCAGGGCCACGATATCCGCGGCTACTTCCACTGGACCTTGACCGACAACTTCGAATGGAGCGAAGGCTGGCACTTGCGTTTTGGACTGATCGGACTGGATCCAAAAACGCAGGAAAGAATTTTGCGGCCGAGCGCCTATATCTACGGAGAGATCGCGCGCAGCAATCGGCTTTCACCCGAGATGATTGCGCAGTACGGCGGAGAGGCCCTGGCTACAAACTCAAGCCTCTGACTCCCAGTATTTGTGGTCGCGAAGGAAGAAACTCTCGTTCCAGGTATTGAGCGCCGTCTTCAGGAATAAGCGCACGAGTTTGAAGTGGCCCATCTTCTTGAAGCGGCGGTTGGTAGTCAGGATTTTTCCCGGCACAACTCGAAACCTTCCGCGCGCAACCTTCTGGCTTAGCAGATAATCCTCGGCAAACAGCACGCCTTCGTGAAATCCGCCCAACCGGTCAAAGCAGGTTTTGTCCCACAACATGAACATGCCGGTGCTGAATGGCTTGCATAACCGCGAAAGATGCTGCATCGTATTGTTGCCCGCATAGCACGCCCGGTCGAAAAAGCCGCCCCCGGGACACGAAATGTTCGTGGTCACGCAGTGCAGGCGCTTCTGCTTCATCAACTCCACCGAGCGGCGGATCAGGGTCGGATCTGCCAACTCCATGTCCGCGTCAATGAACAACAGGTATTTTGAGCGCGCAAGCCGCGCCCCGGAGTTCCGCCCCACTGAAGGAATTCCGCCCGGAATCACTTCAATGTTCAGCCATTCGCCATAGGGGCGCGCGATGTCCGATGTACCGTCGCTCGAGTTGGCGTCAGCCAGGTACACCTTCGTATTCGAGATCTCCTGGTAATCCTGGAGCAGAAGCGAAGTCAGCAAACGCGGAATCATCTTCGCTTCGTTCTTCGCAGGGATTACGATGGTCAACTCGCTCGTCGTAGGCATGGATTCGCACCCCCTCTTCACCGATCGTGACAAAAGTCGCGGCCGCTTGCGTCCAACTGCCGGTATTGAAATACTCGACCTCTTGGTTTTTCATCTGCATGGCCTCATGGGTGTGGCCGCAGAACACTCGATGCGCTCCGCGCGCATCGGCATGGCGCAGGGCGCCCTCAGCTACTTTCTTCGATAACCGCAACCAGTACGTGTCAATGCGGTCAAAGCAGCCTGCGATTCGCTTCTGCCCGAAATCCAGTTTCTGCACCTGCAGGTAAATCCAGGTAAGAAGCTTGCTCAGCGGCATGTTGCCGAGCACGAAGCGATCGAACTGGTGTCCGTGAATCGCCAGGTGCAGCAGGCCGCGGTACTCCCACATATACTCCTGGTAGACCTTGACCCCGACCAGGTGCGACATCACTTCGCACAAACCGCGGTCGTGGTTGCCTTCCACCCAGACCACTTCAATATTCCGCTTGGGATTCGACAGCTTGCGGATATATCCCAGGAACTGCCAGTGCTCTTTCTTGAGACGCCCGAAATTCAGGTCGCAGAAGATATCGCCCAACAGGATGAGGCGTTGAAATGAAATCGAGCGCAAGGTCTCAAGCGCCGCCTTGGCCCGGCTTACGTCGGATCCCAGGTGGAGGTCGGACAGGATCACCGTGTTAAATCCCGGCTGCTCCATGGTCCTTTTTTACTGAAGCGAAGTTAAAGCATGATGAATTATCCACACCAAAGTAATTCGCAGTACCATGAATTACACCCTGGGTTCACGTTGTATTCACATGTCTGTAACAATTGGACGCACTCATCAGTCAGGCAGGTGAGCGTTCCACTAACTTCGTTCCGTTCCGTACTGTTTCACTTGCGCCTGTTCAGCCTGAACAGCGTCGGTCCCAGGAACTCGCGTCTCTATGGCCACGCGGACGGAGCATCCTGCGGCAAGTCTTAGCGCCATGGGTTCGCCGTTCTTCGTTTTTATGTGATGGGATCCAGCTGAAATAAAAAAGGGCGAAACCCTGTTCCGTTCCGCCCCTCGAATGGTTCCAGTGCTTAGACCACTGCGTGCTCGGTGTGTGCGGTCTTGCCGCGTCCCCGTTTCTTCGCCTGATGCGGTTTGGCATGTTTGGCCTCGCCGCGGGTTTTGGTGACCGCTTCCATCAATGCGCGTTGCGCGTCAACAAATGTCTTCACGCCATCCCGGGTCAGGTCCGAGATCGGCATCAAGGGAAGAGGTCCGGCGATATCCATGGCCCGGCCCGCGGCCGCAAAATTCACATTCATCTGATGGCCGGCCACGTCGAACAACTTCTTCTGCGCTTCCACAAACGCCTCGGTCGCTTGCCGCGCCAGTTCTGCCAGTTCCGTCTTTTTCTGCTTCTTGGCGGCTCCGTTGTGTTTTGGACTGGTCGCTTTTGTCACTTCCTCCGCTACAACGTCCAGGAACTTCTTCTCGGCCTCAACAAAGGTCTCCATTGCCTCCCGCGCAAAATCCACCATGATCTCCGGTTTGGGGAGCTTCCCTTCCTTTACCGATTCGATCCAGGCGTGGTTCTGTTTGCCCGCCGCCTTCAGGAATTGCTTCTGCATGTCGATCGCGTTGTCCACCGTCCGGCGAAGCAGATCGATGGCAGCAAACGCGATTCCCGGACCGCCGGCCCGTTCCCTGGCTCCCGCCATCACGATATCGTTCTGCCGCTGAATCAGGTCCGCCAACACTTGTTGCGCATGGATGAAGCTGGAGATGCCCTCGCCCGCCACCTCGGTCAGAATCGCGGCCGGGGAATGCCGCGAGTCAGAGAGCCGGTCGCGCACGGCGTGGATCACGCTGGCGTTCTGCCGCATTGCCAGGTCCAGCAGAATGCGCTGGGTTGCGAAATAGCTTTGTACTCCTTGCTGCGCCCACCCCGATAACAGGGAAATGAACGATGACTCACGGGGATGCCGCATCGATTCCGATCTCGTTGGTTCTCGCATGATTGCCTCCAATGCTGCATTGCAGCATCAGCTTTAGCCTATACGAGCGCCGCTCTAGCGTGTCAAGGAATCGGGGCCCCACGTTCATAAAATCTGTTGCGATTTCCCAAATCGGGAGCATTTCGGCTGCCTTTCCACAGCTCCCGCTCCTCACTGGGCTTTGCAGCCCGCAAGATCCTCCAAAAAAACTCTGTACAACCCCTCGCTGCGATGCCACTATGCAGTAGGGCTTTGTTGCAACGCAACAAGGATCGTGCCATGGAATCCGGCGTCATCATCAAGAAGTACGGCAATCGCAGGCTGTACGACACTTCCAGCAGTCGCTACATCAATCTCGACGAGATTGCGCGCTACATTCGCGAAGGCAAACCGGTCCAGGTGGTGGATGCCAGCACCGGTGAGGACCTGACGCGGGTCACCCTCACCCAGATCATCACCGAAGACGCCAAAGACAAGCCCACCGGACTTCCCTTGGAACTGCTTCGCCAACTCATTGTGGCTTCGGACCAGACGCGCCAGGAATTCATCATGTGGTACTTGAAGTCGGCATTCGATACGTATCAGGCAGTGCAGGATGCCGTCAAAGACCGCTTCAGCGACGTGCAGTCCGCATTGCTCTCGCCGGTAGATTCCATGAAACGGTTCCTGAGCGGTCAATCATCGCCGCCTGCTCCCGAAGAGCAGTCCGAGATCCACCTGCTCCGGGCTCGACTGGCGGAACTGGAGGAACGCATGAAGCGGAAGCGTAACCGGCGGGCTCCGCGCAAGGCTGCCAGGCCGGCCAGGGCCAAACGAACCTAGGCATGCCGCAGAAGCGTACCGAATTGGTCTCCCTACGCGGCGAGCTTTGAAAGATTTGGCCAGCGTCACTGCGCCGGCCAACAAAGAAGTGTATGGGTGGACTCGCCTCTATTCGAACGCGTCATCCGACCCCAAGTGCAGTAAGGGGAAAGGCTCTCGCGTGGACGACGATGATCTGTATCTGCACGACGCCAAACCCTGAGGAGGTGTTATGGCAACTGTGAGCGCGGAACCTGCGACAAAAGTGCTCGGCGGAAGCTTCCTGATCCAGGACTGCTCGCCGGAAACCGTTTTTACCCCCGAGGATTTCACCGAACAACACCAACTTATCGCACAAACCGCCGAAGAATTCGCCGTGAACGAGATCGTTCCCAACATCGAGCGCATGGAAAAAAAGGAGTTCTCGGTTAACCGTGAACTGGTCAAGAAAGCCGGCGGCCTGGGCCTCAGCGCGGTAGACACGCCGGAAGCCTACGGTGGCCTGCAACTCGATAAAGTCACCTCCGCCATCATCGCCGATCGCCTGGCCTGCCATGGAGGCTTCAGCGCGACTTGGGGCGCGCACACCTGTATCGGGACCCTGCCCCTGGTGTACTTCGGGACCGAGCAGCAAAAGAAAAAATATCTTCCCGGGCTGGCCTCCGGAGACATGGTCGGGGCCTATGCTCTTTCGGAATCCTCTTCCGCCTCCGATGCCCTCAACTGCCGCACCCGGGCCACACTTTCGAAAGATGGCAAGCACTACATCCTGAACGGCGAGAAGATGTGGATTACCAACGCCTCGTTCGCCGACCTCTTCACCGTATTCGCAAAGGTGGATGGAGAAAAGTTCACAGCCTTCCTGGTGGAGCGCAATTTTCCCGGATTCGCCGTCGGGGCCGAAGAACACAAGATGGGCATTCGTGGCTCTTCCACTTGTCCCCTCATCCTCACCGACTGCAAGGTGCCGGTCGAGAATGTGCTGGGAGAAATCGGCAAGGGACATCACATCGCCTTCAACGTTTTGAACGTGGGCCGTTTCAAGCTTGGCGCAGGCAGCGTGGGCTCGGCCCGCTATTGCCTGCAGAGCTCGATTGAGTACGCGAAGCAGCGCAAGGCCTTCGGCAAAACCATCGCTGACTTCGGATTGATCCGCGAAAAACTGGCCAACATGGCAGTCGGAATCTTTGTCGGCGAAGCCATGGCTTATCGCACCGTCGGCATGATGGACGCGGCCATCGCCCAATTACCCGATCACAACGACATGGTGGCGGTGCGCAAGGTCTTCGACGAATACGCCATTGAGTGCTCCATCCTGAAAGTCTGGGGTTCGGAGATGATCGACTTCGTGGTGGACGAGATGGTTCAGGTCTACGGCGGGTACGGTTTTGTCGAAGAATATCCGGCCGACCGCGCCTATCGCGATTCCCGCGTGAACCGCATCTTCGAAGGCACCAATGAGATCAATCGCCTGGTGATCGCCGGGTTCTTGCTGAAGCGCGCCATGTCGGGACAGTTGCCGCTCCTGGCCGCTATCAAAAACCTGATGGATGAGGTGCTCTCGGGCTCCGCATCCGGCAACGGCGACGGCTCCTTCGCCGAAGAACGTAAACTGGTGGCCAACGCCAAAAAGCTGGGATTGTTTGCCGCAGGGGTTGCCACCCAGAAGTACATGCAGAACATACAGGACCAGCAGGAGATCATGGGGACCATCGCCGACATGGTCATCGAAAGCTACGCCATGGAGTCGGCACTGTTGCGGGTCCAGAAACGCGCCACATCCTCGTCGCTGGGAGACAACGGTTTGGCGACTGCCATGATGCGCGTCTATCTCGAAAGCGGAATCGAGAAGATCGAAGCCGCCGCAAAAAGAATCCTGGCTGCCGTCAGCGAAGGAGACATGCTGCGTTCGCAGATGGCCATTTTGCGACGGCTCGCCAAGCATGATCCGTTCGATAGCATCGGGTTGCGCCAGAACATCGCGCACAAGATTCTCGAGACCGGAAAATATGTAGCAGCCTAGGTTTGCATGCCGTGAGGCATGCGACCCTCCTTCGAGGAGTAATGCCTTGAACGCGCTCGCGACCACAACCGCCTTCGACACGCTCGACCCCGAGCAATTGAAGGCGGCTTTTTTTTCAACTCACAAATCTTTCGCCGAGCGCGTGACCGCCATCGAGCAGGCGCTGCAAGGGCCCTTTGGTGATAAGGTCCGGGAACAACTCGGACGCTGGGTGGTCCAGCGCCTGCCGGGCGAGGAACTGGTCCCGGAAAAATATGCGCACTGGCGCCCCCTGGTGCGGGACGCGATGCTGTACGTTTTCATGCATATCTCGATTCCTCGCCTCGCGCCCAAGCTGGTCGAGCAACTCGAACTGCCCGCCAGAACTCCCACCGGAACCCGGCTTCTGAAACTCATCTCCAAGGTGCCGGGCCTGCAAAAACTCGGGCAGGTCCTGGCCCGGAACCGCCACCTGTTGCCCCAGCTGCGGCGTTCCCTGACCAAGCTGGAAAACGGAATCGCCGACATGGATCCGACCGAGGTGCAACAAATCATCGTCCGCGAATTAGGAAACAGAATCGAAGCTCACTCGGTCACCGTCAAGCCCGGGATCTTTTTTGAAGCGAGTGTGAGCGCGGTCATTCGATTCACCTGGCGAAATCCGGAAACCGGGAAGCGGGAGCGCGGCGTCTTCAAGGTTCTCAAACCGTTTATTCCGCCCTCTTTCGCTGAAGATATGGAATTGCTCGCCGGCATTGCCAAGTATGTCGGCGGGAGAAGCCGCGAATATGGTTTCGCCAAGCGGGTTCTCCCGGAAACCTTCAGCGATGTGCGGCGGCTACTCCAGCACGAGGTGGACTTTCCCCGCGAGCAGAAGACCCTCTCGAAAGCCGCGCGCGCCTATGGCTCGCTGATCGGGGTCCGGGTACCGCGCCTTATCCCTCAACTCTCCACCTCGAGAATCACGGCCATGAGCGAAGAACGCGGCATCAAGATCACCACTGCCGCCGCCCGTCTGCCGAAGTGGAAGCGCACTGGAATTTGTGAACAGCTGATTGAAGCCTTCGTCGCCGTCCCTATTTTCTCCACCGACCGTAACGCGATTTTCCATGCCGATCCCCACGCGGGAAATCTCCTGTACGACTCGCGCACCGGCGACGTCGTCATCCTCGACTGGGCGCTCACCGAAAGCGTGAGCTACGAAGAGCGCCGGCGCCTGGCCATGCTGGTGTTGATGACCGCGCTCCGGGATTCCGACGGCATCTTCAAGCAAGTCCAGATGCTCAGCCGGGGCGGTACCCGCCGCAAGGGAGCGCAGGCCGCCCTGGTGCGCAACTGCATCCATAACTTTATCGCCGGCCTGCCTTTCATGCGCATGCCCGGAAGCAACGACGTGCTCAATTTATTGGAAGAGATCGCCATGAAGGGCGTTCGACTGCCCGCCCCGCTGATCATGTTGCGCAAGGTGCTGTTCACATTGGATGGAGTTCAGCACGACATGGGTAGTCCTGACATCAACATGATCTCCATCGTGGCCCGCCATGCCACGCCGCGCTGGTTGAGCAGTTGGACCGCCCTGGGAGCGCCGCTCTCCCTGAAAGACTGGCTGACCGTCGAGGCCAGCGCTCTCGGTTACGGCGGTCGTGTTTGCTGGCAAAAGATGCAATCCGTGTTGAAGCCCACCGCAAGCACATAGAGGAGAGTCGAGGACTAGCGCTCTCCGCCCATCTCCAGCACTGCTCCGCCGGTCGTCTGCAATTCTTCCGTCCGGGCGCCCGCTTGAAAGCGCAGACTCGCGTTGGCCATGCTGTTATTCGCCACCTCGAAACTACCGGAGCCATCGGTCTTGAAATACGGCAAGCGCCGGGTGCTGATTCCCCGGCCGTCAACGCTCACCTCGATCTTCGACCCGTCCCGGGAGACCCCTTGAAAATTCCACTGCAGCTGATCGCGGTCCTCGTGTTCCTTCACGATTCGGAAATCGTACTTCCTGCCTCTGTGCCACAGAATGGCCCTGCGGAACGTCAGTCCAAACGGAAGATCGTAGATCAATGCCTCGAGCGTACTCGCCTGCTCGCCCGCAAAGTAGAGATGTGCCCAGGTCCAGAAATTGCGATGACGATATCCGCAGTTGTGCCCTTGCAGCCCGTACCCTAGAGGGTCGCCTTCGAATCGCCGCTCGTCGAATGTGATGTATCCCGAAAAGGTCGCATCCGAGTGCGGCGTTCGCGAGAAGCCAATCCAGCCTTTATTGCTCAGGGTGGTTGCGAAAGTGGACTTGTACGTCAAGTTCCACGTGACGCGGTGGCCAAAGACGCTCAGGTCGCCGCAACATGAATTGTCGCCGATGCTGTTGTTTTCAACCCTGAACTGAAAGCTGTCCGCTCCGGAACTCAGTCGAAGCTGGTCGAGGCCAAATCCCTGAATCGCGCTGCCGGGCGCCGCGTCTTTGCGAAACCACGTCGCCCAAACCTGGACCGGCATGTTGAGCGAATCGTCCGCCGGACGCGCGCGCCCGGGATTCAGCAGCAGGTAGCGAAACCACCAGGCTCCCGGTTCACCGGCCAAGCCCATGCGGAGAAACCAGACCTCATAACGGCGCCGCGAAGACAGAGATGAGTAAACGCTGTTGAGGTTGCGCATAGAATCGCCGCCTCGAATTGTGTACTCTTCTCACCTCCGCATCAAGGACGCACTCCATCATCACCCACCCGCGTGAGTCGCATCACACTGGGAACAGCCCGTTCCTTGTAGATTGGCATCGGGCGAATTTCATGCCGCCCTGGGCACGACAAGCGCGGCATCGAATTCCTTCTCGCATGTCTGCCCGCATCCATCTGCCGGGTTCCATTTCCCATCGCAGCAAGGCCCTCTCAAATTTATTTTGGACAATGGCGCAGGCCGCCCCTCGCCGCGTACTGAAAGGGCCTTCCCTGCCCAGTTGGAACTGGATCATGGAATTGGGCACCGGGTTTTTGCGCAAGCACCTGAACACTGCGTTCGAGATGCCTGACATAAACCAGGCCCGCCGCTTCCTGGACTCAATCGAACTGCGCTTGCCCATGCACGACGGAGTCAAGCGCACCCCAGTTACCCAGCCTGGCTTTCGCGGCGAGTGGTTCGAACTGGAAAACCATTCATCCGCCGCCACGCTGCTCTATTTTCATGGTGGAGGCTACACTTTCTACCCTCGTTCCTATTCGTTTTTCCTGCAACTCATGACCAAGGCGACGCAGGCTCGCCTGCTTGCCCTGGACTACCGCCTCGCGCCCGAACACCGTTTTCCGGCACAGCTTGACGATGCCATCGCTGCTTATTCCTGGCTGCTCAATGAGGGCACCCAGCCGGAGAAGTTGATCATTGCGGGCGACTCCGCCGGCGCCCACCTGGCCCTTGGCTGCCTTTTGCGGGCGCGCGACCTGAATCTGCCCATGCCCGCCCTAGCCATTGCCCTCTCTCCACCCACCGACCTTGAAACCGACTGGCCCAGCTACGAACTGAACGCGCCGTACGACTGGATCCAGAAGCCGATGCTGAACACCTGGGCAGATTATTTCTGTTCCGTGAGTGAGCGAAAAAATCCATGTATCTCTTTGATCAACGCTAATTTAAGTAACCTTTGTCCAATCTACATTCAATGTGGCAGCGCCGAAATCCTGTACGACAGCATTCAGGCCTTCGGCGCACGCGGCCAGGCTGAGGGAGCTCAGATCACAATCGAAAGCTGGCCCGACATGAATCATGTGTTCCAGCTTTTTGGACCCGCGCTGGCACAGAGCCGGCAAGCCCTTTCCCAAATTGGGAAGGCCACGCAGGCAGCCATACTTGCAGCCGATCACTCCAAGCCTCGGCTGGTTGCGGAACGAGAATGACGGACCTCTTACATCCCGTCCTGATCAACTTGCCTCTTATCGGTAGCTCAGACACACGTTATGATACGTGCGCTACCCGGAGGGCCATTGAGTGAAGAAGAAAAACGGAAATGGTAGGAAGGCAGTAGCGTCGCCGCGTAAGGGCCGTGTTCGTGAGCACGAGGCTGCGGCTGACATTCCAATCTGGAAGGAAGCGCTCTTCGGAGCTGAACTACTCCTGCTTCATGCCTCGCCCGTCTACTACGGCCTCGGCATTCCGCACGGCGACAATTCTGCTGTCGTCGTGATTCCCGGCTTCCTCGGCACTGATCTCTACATGACTCATCTGAACTCGTGGCTGGAACGGATTGGATATCGTCCGTATTTTTCCGGGATCGGCATGAATGCGGAGTGTCCGAATTTATTAATCCGATATCGGCTGACCGCGACCATCGAGAAGGCCCTGCGCGAAACCGGACGCAAAATCCACCTCATCGGCCACAGCCTGGGCGGAATCATCGCGCGGTCAGTTGCGGCGCAGCGCCCAAAAGACGTCGCTTCCGTGATCACGTTGGGGGCCCCCCTGCAGGGAACGGTGATGCATCCGTCCGTTCTTCAGGCCGCCGATCTCGTACGCCGGCAAATTCTCGACGAGCATGGACAACGCGTTCTTCCCGATTGCTACACTCCACGTTGTAGTTGCGACTTCCTCGGCTCCCTTCGTTGCACCATGCCTCCATCTATCGTCGAGACGGCGGTATTCACGCGCAACGACGGCGTGGTGGACTGGCGCTATTGCGGCACAGGCGATGAAGAGGCGGATTTCGAAGTACCCGGCACACACGTGGGACTGGTGTTTAACCCGTCCGCTTACACGATTATTGCCGAGCGCCTGCACGAGGCCGCATCGAACCAATAAGGGCTTTTCTTCCTCAAGTGACGCGAGCTCGCGGCACTCCTCCATTTGCTTAGATCGCCGACGCGACTCCGCGAACTCTCGATCAAGGTCACTCCGCAACCGTGATGCGGGTCACATCTTAATGGCTGCGATCCTCGTAGGCTCAGATAAGAGACGGTTGAGCATGGCTGTTCTGAAGCGCCCAACTTCCAATTTCCCCGGTTGCAAACGCACCCGGAGGTGAAAGTACGCTCCGCGTTTGAACGAGGTAGAGAGATGAACCTGACTGAGTGGTCGCGATCAAGCATCGACTATGGCCGCAAGCTTGTGAATTCCGGGTTGGAAGGCGCGCGGGAAGGGGAGGAAGAATTTCTGCACGGCGACAGCCTCACTCCCTTTCTCGGCGACTCCCTCCGCGATGCCTGGAAACCCGCCGTGGTCGGGGCTTGCCTGGGAACACTGGGTGGCTGCCTCACCAACGGACGGCGTCCCTCGTGGCGAACTCTCGGCTTTGGTGTGCTGGGCGGCCTGATTGGACTTAGCGCCGGCATCGTGTGGAGCAGCCGCGGCTTGGGCCGTTGCGTGTTTTATGACGCCGTCAAAAAAATCAACCGGGTTCGCGACGAACATTGGCTGGAAAAAAATCCCATCGACTACGCGTAGCGCTGTGGTGGCTCGTTCCGCCTTCTTCTCTCCCGTCGGAGGACCGCAATGGTGAGTACCGTAAATCTGACCGAAGAACGAACCTCTTACCTGGAAGGGCTGGTGCGCAAGGCCCGCACCGCCGCCGCCGTGTTCACGCAATTCACCCAGGAAGATGTGGACCACATCGTCAAACCCATGGTGCTGGCAGGTCTCGCCCAGGCCCAGGCCCTCGCCCGCCTCGCCGTCGAGGAAACCAAGCTCGGGATCATGGAAGACAAGGCCATCAAGAACATGGTGGCCACGGAATTCGTCTACAACTACGTCAAAGACAAACGCACCGTGGGATGCATTCGCGAATTTCCCGAACGCGGCCTCACCGAAGTGGCGGAACCGATCGGCGTCATCCTCTCCATGACCCCGATCACCAATCCCACATCCACCGTCCTGTTCAAGTGCATCATGGCGATCAAGACCCGCAACGCCGTGATCTTCAGTCCTCACCCCAATGCCTGGCGCTGTTGCTCTGAGGCTGTCCGGATCATGTACGAAACCGCGGTGAAGTATGGCGCCCCGGAGGGCGTGTTCACCTGCCTGGAATCGCACGATCTCGAGGACAACGCCTACCTGATGCATCACAAAGATATCGGCCTGATTGACGCGACCGGAGGTCCGGGAGTCGTAAAAGCCGCATACAGTTCCGGAAAACCGGCCCTGGGCGTCGGACCGGGCAACACTCCTGTCTATCTGAACAAGACCGCCGATCTCAACATCGCGGTCGTGGACATCATCACTTCCAAGACTTTCGACAACGGCACCATCTGCGCTTCCGAACAGACGGTAGTGATCGATGACGAAATTTATGACTCGGTGCTGAAAAAATTTGCCGAACTGGGCGCGCATATCTGCGACGAGCAGGAAGCCACCCTGCTGGGACGCAAGTTGATCGATCCTGAAACCGGCTTCATGCAGCCCACCGCCATCGGGCAGAACGCCGCCGACATCGCTCGCGCCGTCGGAATCAAGGTAAAACCCGATACCAAGCTCCTGGTCGCTCCCATCCACGGCGTAGGACTGGAACATCCGCTCTCGTTTGAGAAGCTCTTCCCGGTGCTCTCGGTGTACCGCGCCAGGAGCATGGACGAAGCCCTGAAGGTTTGTGTCGACGTGAACCACCTGCGCGGCATGGGACATACCGCAGTGGTTTTCTCGCGGGAGGACTCGGTCATCCGCAAGTTCAGCGAAGTCATCAACGCCGGACGCATTATCGTCAATTCACCCGGCTCCGTAGGCGCGTTCGGCGGAATCTACAACGACATGGTTCCCACCTTCTCGTTCGGGTGCGGCACTGCCGGCGGAAACAGCACCACCGACAACGTCAACGTCTATCACTACCTCAACATCAAGCGCGTCGCGCGAAGAACGCAGGCCCACATGTGGTTCCGTGTTCCTAACGAGATATACTTCAACCTCAACGCCGTCGAGAATTTGCGGCACTTGCACTCCGACTCCACCATCATTATTACCAATCCCGCGTTGGAGCAGATCGGCTACGTTGATATCGTCCGCAACCATCTTGAACCGCATACGCCCGTTCACGTCTCTGTGATTCCCGACGCGGAGCCTGAGGCAAAAGTGATCGCCCAGGGAGTCGAAGCCCTCAACTTCTACAAAGCGGACCAGATCATCGCGCTTGGCGGGGGCTCGATCATTGACGCTGCCAAGATCATGAAGCTCAAGTATGAGTCTCCCCAGGCCGATCTGGAAGAATTGGCCGCGCCGTTCATGGACATTCGCAAGCGCGTCGTGGAGTATCCCGCGCGGAAGGCCAGCCGCGCGCGCCTGGTCGCGATTCCCACCACCAGCGGCACCGGAAGCGAGGTCACTCCCTTCGCCGTGCTGTCTGACAAGAGCCGCGGACGCAAGGTCACCCTTGTCGACTATTCCCTCACTCCCGACGTGGCGATTGTGGATCCCCAGTTCGTCATGACCATGCCCAAGGGCCTGACCGCCGATACCGGCATCGACTGCCTCACCCACGCTCTCGAAGCCGGCGTGTCCATCTACGCTTCAGCTTTTACCGACTCCAATGCCATGCAGGCGATTCGCCTGGTATTCAAGTACCTGCCCGTGGCGTATGAAAACCCCAATGACGAAGAGGCCCGCAGCATGATGCACAATGCGGCCTGCATCGCTGCGATTGCGTTTTCCAACGCTGCTGTCGGGGTGAATCATGCGCTGGCGCACGCCTTCGGCGCTCGCTTCAACGTGCCTCATGGCCGCGCGAACGCGCTCATGCTGCCCCACGTCATCGCTTATAACGCGTCCGTGCCCACCAAGTTCATGCCCTCGCCCAACCAGAAGGGCTATGTCGCGCACAAAAAATATGCGACCATGGCCGACCTTCTCGGCCTCGGTGGAAACACCATCCAGGAAAAAGTGCAGAACCTGGTCAGCGCCACTGAACAACTGCTCGACCGCTTGAACGTGCCACGCTCCATTGCCGAACTGGGCATTTCCCGCGAGCAGTTTGAGCGCGCCATGCCGGAGCTGGCGAAAAATGCGTTCGACGATCCATCCGGACGCTCCAATCCTCGCATGCCCCTGGTCAACGAACTTGTCGAATTGTTTTGGACCGCATACCGGGGACGCGGTCTGTCGCGGAACACATCGAATCCGAATGTTGCGTAACACGGAGTGCACGAATGGCGACCACAGCGGAAGATCTCAGAATTGACGGCGCAGGAGTGGCAAGCCTGCTCCAGCAGGCCACGGAACAGCTCAAGCGCGGGGAACAGAACGTGGTCGTGGATTTCACCTCGGTCCGGCGGATTGACCCCCGCAGCCTTGCGTTGCTGGAGCAGTTGGCCGGTGAAGCGGGAAAGCGACAAATACGAATCGCCCTGTGCGGCGTGAATGTGGACATTTACAAAGTCATGAAGTTGGCGCAACTGGCGCCGCTTTTTACGTTTCAGATTTGAACCAGCTTGGCGGAGAAATTGTATGCCTCACGTGCCAGAAGACGATCGGCTTTCCTCGGGAGATGCCCTGTTCCTGCACCTCGAACGCGAAGGCATGCCCCTGAATGTCGCCTCCGTAAGTATCTTTGATGGCGCCATCTCTCTGAGGGCCTGCCGGCGTTTTATCGAATCCAAGTTGCCGCGCATTCCCCGCTACCGCCAACACCTCATGGCTTCGCCGTTCAACCTGGGGCCGCCGCGCTGGGAGTTCGATCCGAACTTTGACATTCGCAACCACGTCACCGAACTGACACTCACCCGCGGAACCGACGCCGAACTCAAGAAAGTAGCCGGCCAGGTCCTCAGCAAAGTCATGGACCGCAGCCGCCCGCTGTGGGACTTCACGCTCATTCAGGGACTCAAGGGCAACCGGACTGCGATCATCACCCGTATTCATCACTGCCTGGCAGACGGCCTTGCCGGCGTAAGCCTGCTCACCGCGATTATGGATGAACAACCCGACGCGGCCAGCAACGCGAAATCGGAAAAGAAAATTCACGGCGCCCGGCCCAGGACAGCGCCCACCCTGTTGAATGAGCTCATTACCTCATCGCTCTCGCTCGCACAACAGATCCTCAGCGCGCAACGGGAAGTCACCGACATGGTGCAGCAGGTCCTCGCAACCCCAAAGATGAAGAACCATTCCGGCGGTCATTCGGGGTCAGGCAAAATCGCAAGCAATGGGGCGATCCCGTCCGCCGAGCAGTGGGCACGATACATGCCGGAGCTTGGGAGCGCCACCCAGCCTCTTCCCTTCAACATGATCTGCCGTGGACCACAGAGCTTTGCCTGGGCCGAGCTTCCGCTGTCCGACATCAAAGCCGTCAAGAACGCCTGCGACGCAACCGTGAATGAAGTCGTACTCACCGTGTTCACTGACATGTTCCGGCGCTACAGCGAGATTCGCGGCGTCCGGACTCGGGGGCGTTTGCTGCGAGTGGTGGTGCCGGTCAACGTGCGTGGCGCCGAGAGTCCCAGCCACTTGGGCAACCGCATCACCTTTCTTCCGGTGAGCATCCCGCTCGGAATTCGCAGTCCGCGACAACTGTTGCGCGCGATCCAGAAGCGCACCGCATTCTTGAAGAGCGCCCACGTTGCCGAATGTGTTGGGCTGTTCGGCACCATGCTGGGAGCGATTCCGACCGCAGCCCAGATGCTGATTGCTCCCATTGTCAGCCAATTGCCGCTCGGCCTGTGCAACACGATCTGCACCAATGTTCCCGGACCGCAGGTCCCGCTTTATCTTCTCGGCCGCAAGCTGGTCCGCTGCTACCCCTACGTGCCGATTGGCGGCGACATCGGGATCAACTGCGCGCTGCTCACCTACGATGGGGTCGCCCACTTCGGATTTACCGGCGACGTGCACGCCGCTCCCGATCTGTCGCGCCTGGAAAAACTCTTCCTCTCGAGCTACGCGGAATTGCGTAAGCTGGCCGGCCTTGTGCCAGAGCCGCGCGCCAGGAAAACTCGCAAGCCAAAAATCGCGCAGAACTTTCCTTCCGGCGAAGTAACACTCGAGCCGGTTCACGCCGCCCCGCCTGCCAGCCCGCCGCTCTCCACCGTTTCTCCCCCTGCGGAGGACGAGAAAGCGCTGGTTCACTCGAATTGAGGCCTGATGTGGCCGCTCGCCCCCAGTACGACTCTGCACTTCAGAAACAGGAATTCGATTTTGATTTCATAGTAGTGGGCTCCGGCTTCGGCGGCAGCGTTGCCGCTTTGCGCCTCGCCGAAAAGGGTTATCGCGTCGCCGTCATGGAGATGGGGTGCCGCTGGACTCCCGAAACTCTTCCCTCTTCGAGTTGGTCCCTGCATCGCTGGTTCTGGCGTCCGAAACTCGGGCTCAAGGGCTTCTTCAGCATGCGCTTCTTCCGGCACATTACGGTGCTTCATGGCTGCGCCGTGGGCGGCGGCTCCATTACTTACGCGTGCACCTCGCTGCGGCCTCCCGACAAGGTCTGGCGCAGCGGCTCATGGAGTGGATTGGCTCCCTGGGAAATCGAGATGCCGCAGCACTTTGACACCGCTTCACGAATGCTGGGAATCACCCAGAACAAGATTCTTGGTCCTGCCGATCACCTGTTAAAACGAGTGGCTGAGGAAGCCGGAGTCGGAGCAACGTTCTACAAGACCAACGTTGCCATTCTTCAATCCCCGGAAGGGACACCCGGCGGTCAAGCGGTGGGCGATCCGTTTTTTGGCGGAGAAGGACCGCCTCGCTCCACTTGCACCGGTTGTGGCGGATGCATGATGGGATGCCGCCATGGCGCCAAGAATACGCTCGACCTCAATTATCTCTGGCTGGCCGAGAAACGCGGGGCAAAGATCTTCGCGGAAACCAAAGTAGTGGATGTTCACCCGCTCAACGGCTGCGCTGACGGTTCCTCCGGATACCAGGTCAGCACGATCTGTTCCACTACGATCTTCGCTCGCAGGCCTCGGCAGTTCACATGCCGTGGCGTGGTCTTCGCTGCATCCTCGCTTGGAACCATGGACCTGCTGTTCGATTTGAAAGATCGCGGATCTCTTCCGCGCATCAGCGATCAATTGGGCAGACATGTCCGGACCAACTCCGAATCGCTGCTCGCGGTGCGAACTCCTGGAATTCGCGAAGACCTGTCGCAGGGCGTCGCCATCGGCTCGGGAGTGTATATTGACGAGCACACCCACATTGAGGCCGTTCGCTATCCCCGCAAATCCGACACCATGAGCCTGCTTACCACGCCTCTGACTGGAGGCACCCCGGGACTCGAACGCATCGCGCTCTGGCTCAGAAATCTGGTCACCATTTTCTTGCGTCATCCCATCAAGACCCTTCGCGTCATCCAGCCTTTTGGATGGGCCCGCGAAAACGTGGTTCTCCTCTGCATGCAGGCGCTCGATGGAAACCTCAGCATGCGATGGAAACGTCCCTGGTACTGGCCCTTCCACAAATGCCTTACGACGCACGGAGAGAAAGTTCCCACCTACATTCCGCAGGCCAATGCCTTCGCCGAACGCTTTGCACGGCTTTCCGGAGGGACCGCGATGAGCATGACACCGGAAATTCTCTTCAACATCCCCGGCACGGCGCATTGCCTGGGCGGATGCGTCATCGGCGCATCGCCCGAACACGGGGTAGTCGACCATCAGCATCGCGTGTTCGGCTACAAAAACATGTACGTCTGCGATGGCTCAGTGGTTGCCGCGAACCTGGGAGTCAATCCCAGCCTGACCATTACCGCGCTCGCAGAGCGTGCGATGAGCTTCATCCCGCCCGCTTCATAATCACCCGCTCACAGTTACGAAGGTAAGGACCGCACGCCGGTTTTTGCTGCACGTTGCCCTCGACGTGCTCAAAATTGAATGGGTAGCACTCGGTAAGCCCGAAGCAACCGGCTGTAGTGCTGACGAAAGTCAACGAGGCGCTTACGTTGTCGATGTATTCCCTACGCTACATGGCGCGGCACGCTGTCGTGTGCGTCTTGTTTGTTCTTGCCTACCTGTTGCTCAACCAACCGGAAGTGATCTTGCTTGCCCGCATCGGCTTCGTTGCCTGGTATCCGGCGACCGGCCTGGTTATGGCAGTGCTGCTGGGTCTCAGCCCGTGGTACGCACTTGCGGTTGCGGTCGCGAACATAGTAGCCAGCAAGATGATTTACGGGCAGCCCCTCCTTTCTTTCACCAATACGGTCGGGGTGGCCGGCAATGTCCTGTGCTATGGAGGAGCCGCGTACCTGTTGCGGGGCTGGCTGCAAATCGACCTCGGACTCCGCCGGCGTCGCGACGTTGTTCACTACGTCTGGGTCGGCGCCGTGGCTGCCGCCGGAGGCACCCTTTTCGGTGTGGGATGTCTGCTAGCCGATCACAGCATCGCCTGGAATGAACGAGTGCCGTCGGCGATCGGCTGGATCTTAGGCGATAGTATCGGCCTGGTTGGTGTCGCACCCTTTCTTCTGGTTCACATCATGCCTTACCTTCGGCGGTGGGCGCTGCCGCCCAAGCCCGAGAAGGTGCCCGCCAAGACCGCTGCAGCGACAAGCGGCATGGTTACCAGCTCGATCGCGGAAGTCTGCGGACAGGCCGGGGCGATCCTGTTTGTGCTATGGGTGATGTTTGGGACTGAAGCCGGCCGTTACGACCACTTCTACCTCGGTTTTATTCCCATCATCTGGACCGCCATGCGGCAAGGCGTGCGGCGAGTCGTCACCGCCTTGCTCGCTCTGAATTTCGGAATCGTGGTGGCAATGCAGTTGTTCCCTCCCACGGCAGCCCAGTACACCAAGGTTGCCTCCTTCATGTTGGTGCAGTCGGCGGTTGGCTTGATCGTTGGCTCCGAGGTCAGCGAACGCCATCGCCTCGCCATCAATCTCAACAACAAGACCAGCTACTTGAATTCTCTGATCCAGAACAGTCCACTTGGCATCGCGGTGCTCGACCAGCAAGCCAATATTGATTTCGCCAATCCTGCATTCGAAAGGCTCTTCCAGCACAGCTGGCGTGATCTTCCCTCCATCGATTTCGGCATGGTGGAGGCAGGCGGCAGTTCCACCGCGCAGATCATTACCAAGATCCTGGCCGGCGAAAGCTCTCGCACCACCGTGCGCTGCAGTCGCAAAGATGGAAAAATTCTCGACCTTGCCGTGCACGGAGTTCCGTTGAAGACAGGCGGTGAAGTGACGGGCGCCTACCTGATTTACGAGGATGTCAGCGAACAGGTGCGGGCCATCGAAGCCCAGCGCCAGCATGCCCAATCTTTGGACAATCTTGTCAAAGAACTGGAATTGCGTACCCAGCAGATGACCTATTTGAGTGAAATGGGCTCGTTACTGGAGTGCAGCGCGACCATCAAAGAGGCATCCGCCGTCGTTTCCAACTCAGTTCAGAAGCTTTTTCCCGAATCCCGCTCGGGATCGCTTTATCTGTTCAAGTCGTCCAGAAACATCATCGAAGCAGTGGCGCGATGGGGGCAGAGCGGGGTTTCGGAGTCCACCTTCCAGCCCGATGCCTGCTGGTCTCTTCGCAGAGGACGCCCTCATTGGACCGATCGTGCCGGACTCGGAGTCACCTGTTTGCACCTGCAAGAAAACTCCGATGCGCTCTGCCTCTGTATTCCAATGATTGCGCAGGGCAACACGCTGGGAACTCTGCACCTCGAATTCGACAGGACTTCAAACCTTGAGGACCCCGCAACCGGGATCCTGCGCCACTCCCGTGAACGGCTCGCCGTCAGCGCTGCATCCCAGATCGCTCTTTCTCTCGCCAGCCTGCAACTCCGCGAGACGCTGCGCGAGCAGTCCATTCGCGACCCCTTGACCCGTTTGTTCAACCGGCGCTTCCTGGAAGAGTCCCTGGAGAGAGAACTGCAACTGGCGGCTCGCAAGAAACAGCCCCTGACGGTCCTCTTTCTTGATCTCGACCACTTCAAGAACTTCAACGACACCTTTGGCCACGAGGCTGGAGACTCGGTCCTCCAGGCCCTCGGCCAACTGTTCTCCTCATTTTTCCGTGCCACCGATATTTGCTGCCGCTACGGAGGAGAGGAATTCGCAATCATCCTGCCCGAATCTTCCGCCCACGACGCTTGCATCCGCGCCGACGCCTTGCGCGCTGAAGTCAAGAACCTGCGCCTGCAGTATATGAAGCAGCCACTGGGACCGCTTTCCATTTCCATTGGGGTCGCTACCTTTCCTGACCACGCCTCAAGTTCAGACCGCTTGCTCGCCGCCGCGGACCGATGTCTCTACGAATCCAAAGCCCGCGGCCGCGATCGAGTCACCGTGGCGGGTCATCAACCGGCATCAGAAACTGTGTAATGACGTCGTCTGAAGGGACGAAGAAAAACTAGAGCATCTCGCGTGCGGCAAGAAGCTTCTGAAACGCGCGAGGTCCCATCCTAAAGGAACCTCTACTTCGCCCGAGGATGCGTCTGGTCGTAAACCTGCAACACATGCTTCATCGAAAGCTGGGTATAGCGTTGGGTCGTGGACAACCGCTCATGCCCCAGCATCTCCTGGATTGCGCGCAGATCGGCGCCCTCTTCCAGCATGTGCGTCCCAAATGCGTGCCGCAGCGTGTGCGGATGCACATCCGGCGAGAGCCCTTTGGCGACCGCAATCTTCTTGATGATCCGCCCAACACTGCGCGTAGTCAGCCGGTCTCCGCGCAAATTCACCAACAGCGCATTCGTATTTCTGCGTGTCCCGCCCAGCAGCTTCTGCCGTACCGGCAGATACTGCGACAGCGCGGCTTTCACGCTGTCTCCAAACGGCACGTAGCGTTCCTTCTTTCCCTTGCCGCGGATCAGAATCGCTTCCGCGCTCAACCGAATGTCGTCCAAATTGATGCCAACCAACTCCGAGTTGCGAATGCCGCAGCCGTAGAGCAATTCGAGCATCAGCGCATCGCGCTCGGGAAAGGCCGCAATCTCGGGCATCTTCCCATCCAGCACCAAGTTCATCTCTTCCATCGTGGGCACGCGCGGCAATTTCTTCGGCAGCTTGGGTGTCGAAACCAGCGCCGCCGGATTCTGTTCCATCACCCCTTCCTGCGCAAGCCAACGGTATAACGATCGAACGGCGGCCAGCGAGCGCGCGACCGAGGTCTTCCCCAGACCCTTTTCGTACAGATGGGACAAGAAACCGCGAATCGCCAGGTGGTCAATGGTGCGCCAGTCTCGCGAACCAACATACCGGCAAAAGGTCTCCAGATCGCCTGCGTACGCCTTGATGGTATGCGCCGATGCATTGCGCTGCCGTAATGTGAGCAGAAACTGGTCGGTCGCTTTCTCGACCACGCTGCGCGGTGGCTTCTTCATGACCTTCGCTTCGCCCTCGGATGATGCTGCCGGTAAACATTCTTCAACCGGTCCAGCGCGAGGTGTGTATACACCTGCGTCGTGGAAATGTCGGCGTGCCCCAGGATGGTCTGCACTGTTCGCAAGTCAGCGCCGTTCTCCACCATATGGGTCGCGCAACTGTGACGCAGCATGTGCGGACTGGCTTTCCGTCCCGTTGCCACCGATGCCGCCCGCACCATCTGCCAGACCCGCTGGCGCGTCAGCTTGCGCGCGCCGCTCGCGACAAACACAAATGGCGAACTCTTGTCTCCGGTCAGCACTCGCCGCGGCGCCCCAATATATTCCGTCAACGCCTGCTGCGCCGAACGTCCCAACGGCACGATCCGCTCCTTGTCACCCTTTCCGCGAACCAGCACGTAGCCGAAATCGAGTTTCAGGTCCTCCAATTTCACCCCCGTAATTTCAGACACCCGCAGGGCCCCGGCGTACAACATTTCGAGCATGGCGCGATCGCGCATCGCGATCGCCTGGGCCTGCTTGCGATCGGATGCCGGCCGTGGACTGGCCAATACGGTCTCCACTTCGCTGGGGGCAAGCGCTTTGGGCAACACCTTCCATTGCTTCGGCGAATCGATATTCAGCGTCGGATCGTGCTCGATGACTTTATCGAGCAGCAGGTAGCGATAGAGATGCCGCAACGCAGAAAGTTTTCTGCCTACGGAGCGGCCGTCCACCTGGTTGGAAAACAGTTCCCGGATGAAATCGCGCACCTCATTTTTTCGCGCGCTCGTCAGGGTACGCCTGGATTTCTGCAGATACTCGGCAAATTGCCCAATGTCGCTGGTGTATGCAGAAATGGTGAGCGGGGCGAGTCCCTTCTCTACTTTCAGGTAGTCGAGAAAGCCGGAAAGCACGCGGGCATTGTCCCGGGAAGACACTCTGTGATTATGCGCGTTATCGGACGTTGCGCAAAGTGATCAGCAGGATGCGGTCGTCTTGGGTCGGTCTCCTCTCGATGACGTCATCCCGAGAGGCGCGTCAGCGCCTCGAGGGATCTCGCGTGCACAACGCCACCCCTGCAGTTAAGAAAGTCAGGGAAAATGCTTCAGCACTTCGCAAGCATACAGCGCGCCTTGCGGCGTCTCCTCGTGCTTGAAGTAGGCGAACACGTTCTTCCCCTCTCCCAACAACTGCTGCATGCGACCGATCATGGCCTCGCGCTCTTCCGTCGTATAGGTAGGCTTGCGGTATCGGTAGTACGCGAAGTCGGCAGTGGTCACGTCCGGCGTGACCCGCTCTTCGGTCTCCGCCACGCACAAGGCGCGATCGTGTTTCTTCAGCAACTCGAACACTTGATCGTTGAACCAGGAATCATGGCGAAATTCGAACGCCGCCGGGACCCCGCGGGGAAGAATCGCCAGAAAGTCATCCAGGACCTGCGTGTCCATTTTCATGTTTGGCGGAAGCTGGAACAGCACCGGCCCCATCTTCCCTGCTTGTGCCAGCGGTTGCGCGGCTTGCAGAAAGCGCGGCAGAAATTCCTCGGTTCCCTTCAGCCGCTTGATGTGTGTCAGCACCTGGTGCGCTTTCATGGCGAACCGGAAGCCATCCGGGCTTTCGGAAATCCACTTCTGGATCGTGGTCTCCTTCACCAGCTGCCGAAAGCTGAAATTCACCTCCACTGTGTTCAGTTGTGTGCAATAGTGTTGCAGGAAATTTTTTTGCGCCAATTTCTGCGGATAGAAATCGGGCTTCCAGCTCGGATAGGCCCACCCCGACGTTCCGACAAAAAGTTGTGCCATGATGGAAGCGGATTATACCTTGCGCTTCCGGCTTGCTGCTTTCTTCGCGGGGGCGGTCTTCTTGCGGGAGGGCCTGGGCTCGTCGGCCTGCGCCGCAATCTCCAAGCCACGGGAAATCGCTTCGGGCTGCGATGCTTCGATTCCGGCAAGCTTGGGCAACTTCTGTTTCAATGTGAGCACCGGCTCGAACAGGTCGCCCATCTTCTCCACGCGATCGAGCACCTGGCTCGCCTCAAACACCAGCAAGTTGGGATCTCTCTTCTTTAAGCAAATTTCAACTTCGTCCCACTTCACCGGGGTGGAAACCGTCGGCCGCTCCTTGGCGCGTAACGAATACACGCCTACCGTCGTCTTGTGCTCATCGTTCTGGCTCCAATCGACCAGGACCTTGTTCGTCCGTAACGATTTCTTCATGTCGGAGACGACCAGGTCCTTGTGCTCGTTTTCCAGCAGTCGCGCCAGCGCATGCGCAAACGGCTTGGTCTCGTCGTAACTGGTGGAAGTATGCAGCGGCACGTACACCTGCAATCCTTTTGAACCGGAAGTTTTCGGAAAGCTCTTTAACCCGAAGTGCGCAAAAATATCGCGCAACCAGATTCCGACTTGTGAGCACTCCACGATCGTCGCCGGAGGACCGGGGTCGAGATCGAACACGATCATCTGCGGACAATCGATGTCTTTGGCGAGCGATAAAGATGGATGCAATTCGATCGAAGCCAGGTTTGCCACCCACACCAGCGTCGGCAAATCGTTCAGCAACACGTAATTCACATTCCGGTTGTTGCCCTCGCTCCAGATGGGCGCCACTTTGACCCAATCGGGCCGGTGCGACGGCGCATTCTTTTCGTAGAAGTATTGCTGGTTGACGCCCCCCGGATAGCGCTTCAAGGTCAGCGGATGCCCCGCAAAGTGCGGCAGCAGCACCGGCGCCACACGCACGTAGTAGTCGATAATTTGTCCCTTGGTGAATCCGGCCTCCGGATACAACACCTTGTCCAGATTGGTCAAGCTCAACTTCCGGCCGTCCACTTCGACGATTTGACCTTTGCTCACGCCACCTCTCTTGCCCACCGGCTGTTCGATCCGCGGAAAAGAGTCCAGTGAAACATACGGCGATCTAGTATATTGGCGCACCGTGGCTGGAGACATAACCATCCTTGGATGCCACCGGGAGCGGAGGAGACAGTATGGGTGCCAATCGTCGGGAGTTTCTGCTGGGACTGGGGGCGCTCGCTTCAACGCGCCTGTTCGCGATCGAGCAGTCCGAGCCTGAGCTGATTCTGTACAACGGAAATTTCTGGACCGTAGACCATCGCAACCCGCGCGCCGAGGCCGTCGCGATCTCCTCGGGCCGGTTCCTTGCCATCGGCAGGAGTCAGGAGGTGCTCGGCCTTGCGGCTGGATCGGCGAAGAAGATCGATCTCGGTGGCAAGACGGTTCTGCCCGGGTTCATCGACGCCCACAGCCATCCTGCCGAAGCCGGCCTCGACCATCTGCGCATGGTGGACTGCGATCTCCGCTCCATCGCAGACATCCTGGCCGCGTTACGTGCGCGCGCCGCGCAAACTCCGCCGAATCAGTGGGTGCTCGGATTCAAGTACGACGACACCAAGTCCGCCGAGGGCCGCGCTTTGACACTGCAGGACCTCGACAGCGCGATTCCCGATCATCCGGTGTTTGTCGAGCATCGCGGCGGGCACACGGCATGGGTGAACACGCTCGCGCTCAATACGGCTAAAGTGGACGCGAATACTCCGGACCCTCACGGCGGTCAGTACGATCGCGACCCCTCGACCCATCAGCTCACCGGACACCTGCGCGAGAATGCCAAGACCGCATTTCAGAACCTGATTCCCTCCAACTTCACGCGCGACGATCATCGCGAGGGCGTTAAGCTTATCGGCCGCATGATGACCAGGACCGGCATCACTTCCGTGACCGACGCCTTCGGCAGTCCTGACGATCTGCGCGCCTATCAGGATGCGCGCGAAGCGGGAGACCTTCCGTTGCGAATCTACTGCCACATTGGCTTCCAGTTCATGGACCAGATGCTCGCGGCAGGCATTCGCACCGGCCTCGGCGATGAGTGGGTCCGTGTAGGCGCGCAGAAAACACTTTGCGATGGGTCGATCTCCGAACGCACAGCGCGCCTCTCTCAGCCCTACGTGGGACGCCCCAATGATTTCGGCATTCTCGTGAACGACGAAGATCACCTGTACACCATTTCTCGAAAAGCCCACGCCGCAGGGTGGCAACTGGCGACGCACGCCAATGGCGACGTCGGAATCGATACCACACTGAAAGTCTTCGAGCGGCTGCAGCGCGAGATGCCTCGCCGCGACGCCCGCTATCGCCTGGAACATTGCACGGTCGTGAACGACTCGCTGGTAAGACGAATCAAGGACCTGGGCGCAATCCCGACTCCGTTCTCTACTTACGTCTATTACCACGGCGAAAAGATGAAAGAGTACGGACCCGAGCGCCTGAACAACATGTTCGCGCTGCGCAGCTTTATTGATGCCGGCATTCGTCCGACCCAGGCGTCCGACTATCCTCCCGGACCTTTCGAGCCCATGATGGCGCTGCAATCCGAAGTCACCCGCACCGACACCAAGGGCAACGTCTGGGGACCGAAACAGAAGATCACCGTCGAGGAGGCGATCCGGGTGGGAACCATTCACGGCGCCTATGCATCCTATGAAGAGAGGCAGAAAGGCTCGATTGAGCCGGGAAAGCTGGCGGACCTGGTCGTGTTGGGACGCGATCCCTTCAAGGAAGATCCGAGTACCCTGATCACAATCCCCATCGAGCGGACCATGACGGGCGGAAAGTGGGTGTACGAATCCTGACCGGTCCGGTGGTGAAGCCAGGCAGCATTGTGCGCGAGAGATCCTTTTGCCTGCTGCTCAGGACCACCAGGAAGACATCATCCCGAAGAGCCGCGCTTTTCAGCGCCTCGAGGGATCACGCGCGCAGCGCCGACCATTCCGTGCGCCGGATTGGACACGGCCCATGTAGTTTGACAAGGCCCTCGCGCGCCACGTAACTTCAAATTTCTGCGTATTTTGCTGGAGGTCGGATGAAAAAGCGGCTCAGTCTGCTGCTTCTGTTCCTGCTGCTCGCGAGCCTCGCGTCGGCACAAGACGTAAATTCGTTCGAAAGAAACATTACTGTTAAGACATTGACCAACGGCTTGACGGTTCTCATCTATGAGCGTCACGAAGCCCCGGTGTTCTCGTTCTTCACGCAGGTGGATGCCGGTTCTGCCCAGGACCCGCTGGCACGCACCGGCCTTGCCCACATGTTCGAGCATATGGCATTCAAGGGCACGACCACGATCGGTACCAAGGATTACGCCGCTGAGAAAGTGGCGCTGGAAAAAGTCGAGACCGCCTACTCCGCCTACATTGCGGAGCGCGATAAGAGTATCGGCCGCGACGACAAGAAAGTCGCGGAACTCGAGAAAGCCTGGAAAGACGCGGTCAAAGAAGCCGACCAGTATGTCATCAATAACCAGTTCGGCCAGATCGTAGAGTCGCAGGGAGGCGAAGGCATGAACGCGTTCACTGACTACGACGAAACCGGCTACCACTACTCTTTCCCGGTGAACCGCTTTGAGCTCTGGGCCTACCTGGAGTCGGAACGGTTCCTGCACCCGGTCATGCGCCAGTTCTATGATGAGCGCAACGTGGTGATGGAAGAGCGCCGCATGCGCACCGAAAGTAGTCCAACCGGGCGCCTGCTCGAGCAGTTCACCACCACCGCCTTTCAGGCGAGCCAATACCAGAGGCCGACTGTCGGATGGATGTCGGACCTGAACACCTTTTCCGCCACCGACGCCGAAAACTTCTTCCACCATTACTACATTCCATCCAACATGGTGATCGCGATCGTGGGCGATGTGAAGCCTTCGGAAGCCATGCCCATTATCGAGAAATATTTTGGCCGCATTCCTTCGGCTCCCAAGCCGGATGAGCGGATCACCACCGAGCCTCCGCAGAATTCCGAGCGCCGCGTGGTGCTCCAGGAAATGACGCAGCCCATCTACCTCGAGGGATATCATCGCCCGGACTACCGCGACAAAGACGATGCCGTCTACGACGCCATCACGGACCTGATGTCGAGCGGCCGCACTTCACGCCTTTACCGGGCGCTGGTGCGAGACAAGAAGATCGCCTCCGACTCCGCCGGATTTTCCGGTCTGCCCGGAAACAAGTATGCGCACCTGTTTGCCTTTTACGCAGTACCCTTGCCCGGACATAGCACCGAGGAGGTGGCCAAGGCCATTCACGAGGAGATCGAAAAACTTCGCACCCTGGAAATATCCGATGAAGAACTCAAGATGATCAAGACCCGCGCCAAGGCCAACCTGATTCGCGGGCTCGCCGATAATTCCGGGCTCGCGGCCCAGCTTGCCGTGTATCAGACCCGTTATGGAGACTGGAGAGAACTGTTCCGCTCGGTCGATCGCATCGACGCCGTAACCAAGGCCGACATCAAGCGTGTGGCAAGCCAAACCTTTGTGCCCACCAATCGCACGGTTGGAGTCATCGAGACGGCGCCTCCGCCCCAGGGCGCAGCGAACCCCGGAGGTGTGCAATGAGACTGTTTTCGTACCTTCTTTCTTGCGCCCTGCTGCTCGCCCTCGCCTCGCCCGCCCCTGCGCAGACGCAGGACTGGCAGCAGATCGTGAAAGCCATGCCCAGGCTTCCGGATTTCAAAGCGCCGGAGCCGAAGCGGGTGGCTCTTCCGAATGGCATGATCATCTTCCTGCAGGAAGATCACGAGTTGCCGGTGATCGATGGCGTGGCGCGCATTCGCGGCGGTTCGCGTCTTGAACCGGCAAACAAAGTCGGGCTCACCGACATCTACGGCGAAGTCTGGCGCACCGGGGGAACCAAGTCCCAGACCGGAGACCAGCTTGACGACTTTCTGGAGAGCCGCGCCGCGAAAGTGGAAACCGGCGGCGGCATCGATTCCACCAACATCTCCTGGTCCAGCCTGAAAGGCGACTTCGACGACGTCTTCAAAGTTTTTGTGGACCTGCTCGAGAATCCCGCCTTCCGGCCCGACAAAATCGAGCTTGCGCAGCGCAACGCTTTCGACGCCATTTCGCGCCGCAATGATGACATCAACAGCATTGTCGGACGCCAGATACCGAAGCTGGCTTATGGCCCGAAGAATCCCTACGGACGCGATCCCGAATACGCCACCATCGCCGCCATCACCCAGCAAGACCTGATCCAGTGGCACAACACCTATGTCCATCCCAACAACATGATTGTGGGGATCGTCGGCGACTTCGATTCCTCCGCCATGGAGGCGAAGCTCAGGCAGACTTTCGGAAACTGGCCCAAGGGCGCGCCGGTTGCGAAAGAAGATTTCTCGGCCCAACCCGCCAAGCCGGGCTACTACGTCATCCCAAAGGCCGATGTGAATCAGAGTTCCATCAACATGATCGGCGCGGGAACCAGAAAAGACAGTCCTGACTTCTATGCCATCCAGGTTTTCAACGAAGCCTTCGGTGGCGGCTTTTCGTCGCGGCTGTTCCGTGATTTGCGGACCATCAAGGGCCTTGCCTACTCCGTGGGCGGAGGGATCGGCACCCGCTTCGACCATCCTGGAATTCTGCACCTCGGCATTGGCACCAAAAGCCAAACCACGATCGAAGCCATTCAGGGCCTCTACCAGGAAATCGACGACCTGAAAACCAATCCGCTCTCCACGGAAGAGATTCAGCGTGCCAAGGACTCTATTCTGAACTCGTTTGTCTTCAACTTCGATACTCCGGAGAAGGTCTTGCGCGAGCGCATGGCCTATGAGTTCTATGGCTATCCCCAGGATTTCCTGGAGAAATTCAAGGCCGGCATCGAAAAAGTGCAGCCTGCCGACGTAGCGCGAGTGGCGGCGAAGTACCTGCACAAGGACCAACTCGCAGTCCTGGTGGTAGGAAATACCGGCGAGTTCGAAAAGCCGCTTACCTCCCTGGGACCGGTGAATACGATTGACATCACCATTCCTCCGCCTCCAGGCGGCAACCCGGCCTCGGGAAATCCTTCGAACCAGTAAAAAGGGCGGGAACATTCCTCCCGCCTCTTGCGTATCATGGCTCGTCTGTGGTGCCGGAGGTGAAGTGTGCGCCTGAAAACCATTGCGGTTGTACTTGGGTTGTTCAGTCTTATTTCGCTGGCCCAGGCCGAGGAGTGGACCAAGACTTACACCACCTCCGGCCAGGCCAACCTGCGCGTTGAGAGCAACGACGCCGGAGTGGAAATCCGCGGAGCGGACGGAAACCAGATCGAGGCTGTGGTTACGACCCGGGGATATAAGTTCGGACCCAACGATATCCGGATCACCGAGCACCAGACCGGCGACTCGGTGGAACTGGATGTCATCCGCCCGCATCGGGTGTGCTTCGGGATCTGCAATCAGAACATCGAGATCACGGTCCGAGTGCCGCATAGCTGCAACCTGCGCGTGCACACGGGCGACGGACACATCAAGGTTGACGACGTGAAGGGCGAGATGCAACTGGACTCCGGGGATGGATCTTTGACGGTCAACTCCGGCGACGGCAGCCTGAATGCCGACACCCGCGACGGCCGAATTCGCGCCTTGGGCCGCTTTGACCGGCTCGACCTGCATACCCGCGACGGGAGCATTGAAGCCGAGGCTACCGCCGGCTCCCGGATGAAAGCAACCTGGTCGGTGCGCACCGGCGATGGACACATCCAGCTGCGTCTGCCTGCGGACTTTGCCGCCGACCTTGACGCCCACACCGGGGATGGACACGTCAGCGTGGACTTCCCGGTCACCGTGGCCGGGGACCTGCGCCAGAGCACGATCCATGGAAAAATGAACGGAGGAGGACAGATGCTGGAAGTGCGGACGGGCGATGGAGATATCCGGGTCGAGAAGTTTTGAATTTTGAAAGGGCACGGCTTCAGCCGTGCCGTCAGCCCGTATTACCGCCAGTATCGTCGAGACCTCCGGCGCGCCAGCTGTTCCCTGAGACTCGTCAATCTCCCGACAAGTACCTCTTTCCTCGAAAGTGGTTCCCTCGATTCGCTATGACATTATTGTATGTACGTCTATATCTTCTAGATAATTACAGCGTTCGCGTTCGATTTTAGGACGTTTACCTCGGCTCCCCCACCAGAAATAGGACGGCGGTCGGCAAACGCAGCCACGGGCCTCCAAACGCCAGCAAAGGGCATTCTACGCGAGGGTCGCACCCCGGATTTGCCGTATCTTGACTTCCGAGTGATTTTCAACAACTTAGCGTAAAGCAAATCGAGTTTCTCTTTATAGGAACCGCTGCTTCATAGGTTCTCCTGAATGAAGCGGGGACTGAGGTGAACGTCAAGCTGCACCAGGGGTGAATCACCAACAGCCCTGAAACTGTGGATCTCGCCGGCCCTGATGACAAAGATGTCTCCAGCGCTGCCCTCGAAGGTCTTGCCGTTTACGGTCCACACTCCCCGGCCTTCGCGGATGAACTGGATCTCGTCATACGGATGCCGGTGGGGACCCGGCCCTGAACCGGGCTTGCCGTGGAACAGGAAGACCGAAACATTGGTGTTACCCTGCTCGGCCCCGACAAACTCATGCGAACTACCAACAAACGGCAGGTTCTCCTGGCGCACGTGATACATCTTTGGGTATCCTCCTGGCAAAATTTGATGACTGTGCTCGCCGTTTGGCTCAGCAAATAGCAGGGGACTGCGCTGGCGCTCTATTGCGATCCAGAGCCGTCGTGTGTAGACTGCTCGCCAATCTTTCGAAGAGGGATCGCCAATGGCACAGAATGAGTTTCTGCAAAAGCCGCAGCCCAGTGAGAAAGGCATGGCCAGCCGGGCCAAGGCTCTGCTCTCCGCTTCGATTGAGCGACACTTGAAGACCTACGCCGCGGCAGCGGCAGGGATCGGGTTGCTGGCGGTCGCAGGCCCGGCCGCCGCCCAGGTTGTGTACACCCCCGCCAAAATCGACTTCACGAACGGTGATCTTTTTCTCGACCTCAACTGCGGCCCCTCCATTCAGTTCTGGGTGGCTGACGTCCTTGAGACCTCGACTTATGGCGGTACCCGGGAATTTGCGCTCAACGGAAGCACTTACGCCAGCGTGCTCGAGGACAGCAAAGGTCCAGCCGTGCTGCCGAAAGGCGCAACCGTGGGGCCGGGACAGAACTTCGTCAACGCTTTTCAGAATGAGCGTGTGATGGCGACCGCTTATCACTTCGTCTATTACTTCAGTTACAACGGAGTTGGCGGGAATTGGGCGAATGCTCAGAACGGTTATCTGGGATTAAAGTTCAACATCCTCGGACAAGCTCACTACGGCTGGGCCGAGTTCAGCGTGAAAGCGCAGGTGGATCGACGTCGGGTGCAGCACGTGGACGCCCGGCTGCTCGGCTATGCTTACGAATCTGCCCCCAATGTGGCGATCACGACGGGAGACAAAGCAGGGGGAGGATCTTCCTCAAGCGCCGGCGCGCCGGCGGCCGGAACTCTTTCAGCCCTTGCACTGGGAGCGCCAAAAGCAGGTCGCTGTCCCGACTTTGAGCCTCATGGCTCGACACGCTCTAAGCGTATGCCGCGCTGAGTGCTGTCTTTTGATGTCATGTTCACGGCCAACCTGTCAGCCAAGGACTCACCCTTCGCGCCGAGAAAGATCGCACGCGTGAAAACATGATTTTCAAACGGAAACCCAATCCTTTAGCACGCCCGGTGTTATCCTGCCTCGGTTATGCGAGCCAAGAGTCTGACTCCGATCTTGAACGTCTCCGACCTCGGCGCCACGTTCGCATGGTTTGAGAAGTGGGGATGGAAGAAATTGTGGGACTGGGGAACCCCTCCAACGTTTGGCGCGGTGGGATCGGGTAAGGAAGCTTGCATCTTTCTCTGTCAGGGGGCCCAGGGCGGCCGCGGCCGCGGAGCTAACACCACCACCTTTCAACACGACGGAGACGAAGCGGGCGACAAAGGAGTTTGGATGTCGGTCTGGGTGGACGACGTGGACGAGATGCATAAACACTGTGTCGCCGCCGGGCTGGAGATCACATTTCCGCCTACCGATATGCCGTGGAACGTCCGCGAGATGCACCTTCGCCATCCCGATGGTCATGTGTTCCGGGTAAGCCGGGGATTCAAACCCCGAAAGTAGAACCAAAACTCAGGGTGGAGCTGGCTGCACCGCCCTCTACCCTGGTCAACCGGAGAACAGGCCTATAGCCCGAATGGGGTTCGGAGTAGCCCATTGGAGCCATTCCCATTCTTCGGGCGCAAAGGTAGAGTTCTTCTTGAGCAGACTTCGGGGGAGGGCTGCTCTACGAGCGTCCCATGACTCTAAACTGGAGTCTGGGGCGTTTTCGTTTTTGGGGCGGTGTCGCGTTCTCTGCAATTTCAGCACGTGGAAACCACAGAATTCGGCCTCGCCTGAAATCGGCCAACGCTCTTCGTAGTTTGCAAAACAAGAGCCGAGACGGCGGGACGCCGCTAGCCGCTCAATGAGTGATAATGCGATGTTTCAACAGTTCGCAGGAACCGAGATCGACCAATTGTGTTCTTTTTGATTGGACGTGGGCCTTATCGCATCCTAGTGGCGCTGGCAACTTCCTGGGTGTTGTTCCAATTGTGGGCGCATGGCGGCATCATCCACCGGGCTTGACAGATCAGGATGTCGGGATTGCTGGTGAAATCGCGATATCTCGAAACTAACATCTCCGAAAGTGTCAAACTCGTCATCCCTTGCCATTCCTCCGGGGCGAGACATAACAAACCCCTACCTTCGGACGCGCACCACAGCTTTACCTTTCACGAGCGACACTATTAAAATCCAGCCCGACACAAGGGTTAAGGAGGCCTATGGCCAAGATCCGCGCGAGTCGGACTTCCCGATCACGTCCATACGATGTCCTTTTTCAAATGGTGATCGGCAAGTGGATCAGTCAGGCACTCGGCACCATCGTGGAAATTGGAGTTCCTGATCAGCTCGCCAAGGGAGCGCGGCGATGCAGCGATATCGCCCGTAACGCCGGAGTCTCAGAAGACGGGCTCTATCGCTTGCTGAGGGCACTCGCGAGTGTGGGCGTGTTCGTTGAAAGTGCCGAGCGACGGTTCAAGCTAACGAGCATGGGACAGCTGCTTCGGAGCGACCATCCTGAGAGTCTTGCCGGGTACGCGCGATTTACCGCTCACGACATCACGTGGCGGCCTTGGGGACACCTTGACTACAGCGTGAGGACTGGCATGCCAGCGTTCGATCATGTCTTTAAAGCGTCTGTATTCGACCATTTCTCGCGCAATCCAGAAGTCGCTGCGGTTTTCGACGCTGCAATGACGTCCATCAGCGCTATGGAGGCTCGCGCTGCATCCGACGCGTACAATTTCAACGGGGTCGAGACGCTGATGGACGTCGCGGGTGGGCATGGTCTACTGCTGGCCACCATCCTGCGACGCCATAAGACGATGCGTGGTGTACTGTTCGATCTTCCGCACGTTACGGCTGGCGCCGAAGCGACATTCACTCGCGCCGGCATCGCGGGCAGAGTGAGAATCGAAACCGGCGATTTCTTTAGAGAACTACCATTGGGCGCCGACGTGATCATCATGAAGCACATCCTTCACGACTGGGACGACGATTCGGCGACGCGCATCCTTCAAACATGCCACCACGCGCTCGGCCCGCGGGGCAAAGTGCTGATTGTGGACCCGGTCGTCCCGCCTGGGAATGCGCCGCATTATGGCAAGCTGCTCGATTTGGAAATGCTGGTGCTCACGCCGCGGGGCCGTGAGAGGACGAAGGCCGAGTACGCGATCCTGCTGCGCCGTGCGGGGTTCCGCCTTTCGCGCGTCATTGCAACTGACGGTCCACTGTCGATCGTCGAAGCCGTCAAGGTGTGATCCCGCAGGACTGATCCCGCCACATGGTCGCGGTTGTGGCCGAATCGATGGTTGGTGGAACGAATCTTTTTAGCACCAGTTTCCACCGCAGAGTGATTCAGTGTGAGATTTCCAGAGCCTTGGTCCTCAACCTCTCTGGCGAAGCAAGCGGTGTTCGCGCACCGCCCAGGACCACTACGCCCTTGACAGAACCTTCGAGGGGCTCCCGGCCCCGACGTTCAAGTCGGAGCACGCGGCAGAGAAGCTTCCCGTCAGCCCACACAACGAAAACCACGTTGTGTGGGGCACCGGGCGATGAATGCTCTACGAATGCGCTCTGTTCTCTGCGGCTTCTGATCGGAACCACGCCACTGATTGCGCAAGGCACGTACGTCCAATTCCCCCCTCCCGACCGGCCCTTGACGGCCGGACCTGGCAGGCGTACTCTAGGCGAACAAAATACGAAACAATGGTTGTGGCCTATGGCTTCCCTTCCCCTGCTTCCCGAATCCGATAAACCGAAACTCATCGGCATTGCCCGCCTGGCGGCGCAAGGCGAGTCTCTGCGCGAAGGGCATGAGGTCGAATACTTCACGCTGCCGGTGAAATCGCTTCTGAACCGCTGCACCGTGGAACGCATGCCGTTTACATGGACGATCAATCCGTACCGCGGCTGCGAGTTCGCCTGCAAATACTGCTATGCGCGTTATACCCACGAGTTCATGGAGATGCGCGATGGGCTGGAGTTCGAGCAGAAAATCTACGTCAAGCAGCACGCAGCGAACCTGCTTCACCAGGAACTGAGGAAGGTGAAACAGGGCGAGGAGATCGCCATCGGCACCGCAACCGACCCGTATCAGCCGGCGGAAAGGAAGTTTGAAATTACCCGCACGGTGCTGGAAGAAATGGCCCGGCATCAAGGGCTGGAGATTGGAATCATCACCAAGTCGAACCTGATCCTGCGCGACCTGGAATTGTTGCAGCAGATTTCGAAGCACAACCGGTTATCGGTGAGCATAACGGTCACAACTCTCAAGACCACCCTGGCGCGCATTCTGGAGCCGCGGGCTCCGCGGCCGGACTTGCGTGTGGAGGCGATCCGGCAACTCAACCAGGCGGGCATTCTCGTGGGAGCAAGTTGCTCGCCGGTGATCCCGGGAATCACCGATGCGCCGAAAGATCTCGATGCCCTGGTGGGCGCGCTCGCCAAGGCCGGGGCCAAATACGCGTTCACCAACCCGTTGTTTCTGAAGCCATGTTCGGCGGCGGTGTTCATGCCTTTTCTGGAGAAAGAATTTCCGCAACTGGTGGCGAGCTATAAGCACCGCTACGCAGACCGCGCCTACCTTCCGAAGAGCTACGGAGACCGCATTCACGAATTGATGAAGAAGTTGCGGCAGAAGCACGGGATGAAGAGCAGCTACGACCGCTACAACCTCAAGTCCCACGCGGTCGAGAGCGAGGCCGCACAACTTCCGCTGTTCTAATCACCTGGTGACCTGTGCGCTCACCCCTCAGTGCAGTCGCCATCTCGCATATAATCTTTGTTCCAGCCCATGAACGCTCCCTCATATCAGGCCGTTCCGCCTCCGCCGAATCCGCCGCCACACCGGCCGGAGATCCTTGTCGCGCTGGACCGCTTTTGGCAGCGCGTGACCGAGGGTTTGCAACTGAACCAGCTCTGGTCGCAATTCAAAAGCGACGCGCGTTCCAGCTACCGGCTGTACAGCCGCGATTTCGAGAAGAGCGCTCCCGAGCGCAGCTGGCGGCACAATTTTTTTCATACCTTGCAGGAATTTGCCTGGGCAATTCTGGAGAAGCTGTCGCCGCCAAGGCGCGTGTTGCTGCTGTTCGCGGTCGTGCTGCTGATCATTCCCGGGGGAGGTTTCAGTTACCAGGGCAAGCACGAAGAAATTCGGGTGGGCGCTTTCGATTTTCATTTTTACGGCGGAGTGCTGCTGTTCCTGCTGCTCATGCTCGAGGTGGCGGACCGGGTGGTGATGAAACGGGACCTGCAGATTGCGCGCGACATCCAAGCATGGCTGTTGCCGGCGGCGCCTCCGGAAGTTCCGGGGGTGGCCATCGCGTTCGCGACCCGCGCTGCCAACACGGTCGCAGGAGACTATTACGATATTTTCGCCCGGCCGGCGGCGACCCCGGGTGAAATGCGATACCTGATCGCAGTGGCCGACGTTGCCGGCAAGAGCATTCCCGCGGCGCTGTTGATGGCCACCTTTCAGGCGAGTTTGAAGACGCTGTCGTCGACCTCAACTCCGCTGGAAGAACTGGTGCTGGGGATGAATCGTTACGCCTGCACCAATAGCCAGGGCGGGCTGCGCTTCACGACCGCATTCCTTGCAGAGTACGTGCCGGATTCACGCGCCCTGAAATATATCAACGCCGGCCATAACGCTCCGGTGCTGCGGCGTCACTCGGGGAGCGTGGAGCGCTTGCACCAGGGAGGAATGCCTCTCGGGATTCAGGCCGATGCGGGATTCGAATCTGCACGGGTGGTGCTGGATCCCGGAGACTGGCTGGTGGTTTTTACCGATGGCCTGGTGGAGGCGGTGAATGCCCGGGATGAAGAATATGGCGAGCAGAGGATGCTGAATCTACTGCATGCCAGCGCTTCGGTCACGCCGGAACAGGTTTTGCGAAGGATGATGATCGACGTGGATGCGTTTGTGGGGACGACGCCTCAGCACGACGACATTACGTGTTTGCTGGTGAAGGTGGGATAGGTCGGGACGTGAGGGTCGCAGGTGCGAACGCGAGATCCTTCGCTTCGCTCAGGATGACGTCAGGGTAGGTTACTGACGCAAACCGTGGGTTTAATGAAGCAAACCACCCTGAAACTTTACTTTATACTTCGTCGCTCTCCTTCAATCGAGAGATCACTGAGAAATCCTCCAGGGTTGTGGTGTCTCCCTTAACGTCCCCACTGGTGGCCAGTTCGCGAAGCAGGCGGCGCATGATTTTGCCGCTGCGGGTTTTGGGCAGCATGTCGGTGAAGCGGATATCGTCGGGTTTGGCCAAGGCTCCGATTTCTTTTGCCACCCAGCGACGCAGCTCTTCTTTCAATTCATTGGTGGGTTGCCGGCCTTGCTCGAGGGTGACGAACGCGGAGATCGCCTGACCTTTCAGTTCATCGGGGCGGCCAACCACGGCGGCTTCCGCAACCGCCTCATGCGCAACCAGGGCGGATTCCACTTCCATGGTGCTGAGACGATGTCCGGAGACGTTGAGCACGTCATCCACGCGGCCCATGATCCAGAAGTAGCCGTCTTTGTCTTTGCGGGCGCCGTCTCCGGTGAAGTAATTGCCCGGTATCTGCGACCAGTACTGGCGCACATAGCGGTCCGGATCTCCGTAAACAGTCCTGAGCATCGCCGGCCAGGGACGTCGCATGATGAGGAAGCCGCCGGAGCCGTCGGGCACAGGATTGCCCTCCATGGTGACGATCTCCGGAACGACTCCAAAGAAGGGTTTGGTTGCCGAACCCGGCTTGGTGGCAATCGCGCCGGGAAGGGGCGTAATCATGATCATGCCGGTCTCGGTTTGCCACCAGGTATCAACGATCGGACACTTTTCGTGACCGATGACTTCGCGATACCACATCCACGCTTCCGGGTTGATGGGCTCGCCCACGGTTCCAAGCAGGCGCAAGCTGTCGAGGCGGTGCTTGCGCGGCCACTGCTCTCCCCACTTGATAAAAGTTCGAATCGCGGTGGGCGCGGTGTAGAAAACGTTGACCTTGTGGCGATCAATGATGTCCCAGAAGCGATCGGGCTCGGGACAGTTCGGCGCGCCTTCGTACATCAGGCTGGTGGCGCCGTTCTGCAGCGGGCCGTAAACGATGTAGCTGTGTCCCGTGACCCATCCGATGTCGGCGGTGCACCAGTAAGTGTCTTCTTCTTTCAGATCAAATACATACTTCGTGGTCAGATAGGTTCCAACGGAGTAGCCGCCGGTGGTGTGTACGACGCCTTTGGGCTTCCCGGTGGTGCCTGAGGTGTAAAGGATGTAGAGCGGGTGCTCGGAGTCGAGCGGTTCGGCGGGGCACTGGTCAGAAACCGAGGCCATCAATTCGTGCCACCAATGATCGCGCCCGGCCTGAAGCGTAATCGGAGAGCCAGTGCGCTTATAAACAACCACGTGCTTCACGGAAGGACACGACTTCAGGGCTTCTTCCACCGCAGGAAACAGTTTGACTTCCGAACCGCGGCGATACGAGCCGTCCTGGGTGATCACGGCGACGGCTTGCGAGTCGTGAATGCGATCGACCAGCGCATTGGAGGAAAAGCCACCGAACACGATGGTATGAGGGGCGCCAATGCGGGCGCAGGCCAGCATGGCGATGGGCAACTCGGGGGTCATACCCATGTAGATAGCGACACGATCACCCTTCTTGATGCCCAGTGACTTCATCACATTGGCGAACTTCTGCACCTCGCGATGCAGTTGCTGGTAAGTGAGCGTGCGGACCTCGCCGGGTTCGCTTTCCCAGACAATGGCCGCCTTGTTTTTTCTCGAGGTCTGGACGTGGCGGTCGAGGCAGTTGTACGAGAGATTGATCTGGCCGCCGACAAACCACTTTGCCCAGGGAACATCCCACTCGAGGACCTTGTCCCACTTCTTGAACCAATGCAGCTCTTCTGCCGCCCGGCCCCAGAACTTCTCGGGCTGCTCGACTGACTCTTTATAGAGCCGCTCGTACTCGGCGAGGCTGGGGATGTGCGCTTGCCGGGAAAATTCCGGGGAGCACTCGAACCGGCGCTGTTCCTGGAGAATGGAATCAATATTAGTGTCCTGCGACATCATTGCTTTTTCAGCCATAGGGCCCTCGGATGAATAGAAATCGAGCGCACGCGCACCGCAGATTTTACTGCGATGCGCGCCTGATTGTCTCGCCTAGTGAGCCGCCGCCTTTTCCGCGCCCAGCCCGGTGTTCGAGCGCACCAGCAGTTCGTTGAACTTATGCTGGGAGGTGGGTTCATGGCTGACCAGCGTGCCGACAATCGCACCGATGAATCCCAGGGGAATACTCAGGATGCCAGGATTCTCCAGCGGGAAGATCGCCTTGGCCTGGATCAGGTGGCGGGCCGCCCCGACAACCGTCGGAGGATCGATGGCCATGAGGCTGGGGCTGATCAGGATCAGCCCGATTGAGGCCAGCAGGCCCACGGCAAGGCCTGTGACGGCCCCGGCGGTATTGAACCGGCGCCAGAAGATCGAAAGCACGATCACCGGAAGATTCGCCGATGCCGCCACCGCGAAGGCCAAAGCCACAAGGAAAGCAACGTTAGCAGTGGGGCCAAGCAGGATGGCAATCCCCATGGCCACGGCGCCAACGACAAAGGCCGAGATGCGGGCGACCAGGACCTCTTCCCCGGGTTTACGCTCGACTCCCTTGTGAATGACGTTGGTCCAGAAGTCATGCGCAAAGGAGGTCGATGCGCTGATGGTGAGGCCTGCGACCACGGCCAGGATGGTGGCAAAGGCGATCGCCGAGATGAAGGCGAAGAAGATGTCTCCGGCCAGACTCTGCGCAAGCAGGGGAGCGCTCATGTTGGTGCCGCCGTGGGTCGAGATGAAATCCCGGCCAACGATGGTGGCGGCGCCGAAGCCCAGGAATGTGGTCATGATGTAGAAGCTGCCGATCAGCACCATGGCCCACACAACCGAATGCCGCGCGGTCTTGGCATCGGGCACGGTGTAGAACCGGACCAGGATATGCGGCAGGCCTGCCGTGCCGAAGATCAGGGCCAGGCCGAGCGAAATCAGATCGAGCGCTCCGTAGGGCGGCTTGAAACGCAGGCCGGGCTGGAGGAAATCCTTGGTGACCAGCTCTCCCTTGTCATGATAGGTGACACTTCCGATGGCATTGAAGAATTCCGCGAAGCTGAAATGGAAGTGCGCGAGGACCAGGATGCTGAGCAGGATGGTCCCTGCCATAAGCAGAATCGCCTTGATGATCTGCACCCAGGTTGTGGCCAGCATGCCGCCAAACACGACGTAGACGATCATGAGCACACCGACGCCAACGACGGCGGTGTGATAGCTGATGCCGGAGTCTTTGAGGAGCAGCGCTACCAGCGCGCCGGCGCCGACCATCTGCGCGATCATATAGAAGGTGCTCACCGTCAGTGTGCTGACGGAAGCCATGGCCCGCACGGGTCGCGGTTTCAAACGGTAGGCCAGGACATCCGCCATGGTGTACCGGCCGGCATTTCGCAGCGGCTCGGCGACTACCAGCAGCACGGTCAGGTAAGCGACCAGCCATCCGACCGAGTACATGAACCCGTCGTAGCCCTGAAAAGCGATGATTCCCGCGATGCCAAGGAACGATGCGGCGCTCATGTAATCGCCGGCGACGGCGATTCCGTTCTGCCATCCCGTGATGCGGCGGCTGGCGGCGAAGTAGGCGCTGCTGCCCGAGGAGCGCTTGGAAGCCCAGTAGGTGATCACCAGGGTGACCGCGATAAACAGCAGAAACATGATGAGAGGCGTCGACATGGCTTAGGCTCCCTTGCGCTGCTTGTGCGCGTCTTCAATGATGTCTTTGGCGAGTTCGTCAAAATCGCTGGCGGCGCGGACGTAGAGCCACGCAATCAGCCAGGCGACGAAAAATTGAGAGAGCGCAAACAGGTAAGCGAGATTGATGACGCCAATGACTTTGGTGGCCATGAAATTCGGCGCGTATCCCACCAGGATCGGCAGCGCAAAATAATAGGTCACAAAGAAAACGAAGGCCGGAACGATGAAGACCTTCTTTGTCGCCATCAGGTCCTTGAACTCCTTTGTGGCGGCAATGCGATCCCACTCGGTCTGAGTGGCTTCGTATTGCTCCAGATGCGGCGGATGATGTGAAACCTGACGTGCCGAGCTGCCCATATGACGCCCCCTTTGGATCAAGTGGGGGCGAATTATACGCCCCCGCGGACGAAGTTGCGTACCTCAGAATGTGAAAGTCGGACCGAGCTCGGTGCGGATGTCCTGCCACTGACGCGCCGGGAATCCGCGGTAGGTCGGAAAAGGCAGGACCCCGTTGGGATCACCGACTGCCCGAGTGCGATAGTACGACTCTTCGAAGGTAAAAGACACCAGGTTGTTCAGCTTGTAATTCAGCGTTACCGCCGCCAGGTCATTTTTCTGGCGCGTGTTTCCGATATGTCGGACGTCGCTGGCGAAGGCTTCGTCATAGGCGTAGTAGAGATAAAGTACCCAGCCGGCATTGCGGCCCGCAGGCTCGGCATGAAAAATCCTGCCCAGAGGAAATCCCAGGTTGATGAACGCGCCCTGGGCACGCACGGGGCGCTGAGGCGCAAAGGCCGCCGCGCCGTTGCGAAGCCCGAATACCACCGTCGAGGCCTGATCGTTTGAGAAGCCGTCCACCTTCGGGGATCCGGCGTCGAAAACACCGGTGTCGTTGAAATTGGAAAAGAGGCTGCCGACGAAGTACCAGCGCAGGTCTCCGCCTCTCCAGTATTTGGTGGTCAGAGTCATCCAGCGCGTGGGCAACTGGAGTTCCGCGGTGTAACCCCAACGCGTGCTGCTGATCGAGGCCCCGGTGGGAAAAAGGTCTTTAAAGACGTTGGCGTTGGTCGGGCATCCGGCGGTGGTTGCCGGGCACAAGGGAACGTCGGCAGCGCGCACCAGTGCGGTCCGTTCGCCTTGTACGCCGCTGAAAATCAACTGCGCCGGCGCGACGCCGGGGGCCTTGTCGAGTTGCCATTGAGTTACGAAGCGGGCCTGGATCTCAGGCCGGGCGGAATCCGCACCCTGTCTCTCGCCGTAGCCCAGCTGGTTGTCAATGGCCTTGGGGTCATTGCCATAGGCAGGCATGACCACGGCGAACTCGGGCTGGAAGAACAGATTGCGCGAGCCTCCCACCTTATGTCCGATGCCGAAGCGGAATTGCGGAGCCCGCTCGTACAAGGTACCGAAGCCAAGACCGAGGCCTGTGGTCTCGTAAATCGCGGGCAGAGTGGAGGAGCCAAACGGCGTCCAGTCCTGGCCGAAGAGCGCGAAGACACTGGTCTTGTCGGTAAAGCGGTGGTCGATGCGTCCCCACGCCAGGCGAATGGAAGCCTGGCTGGAGCGGATGGTGGAGATGTTGCGGTTCAACACGCGGGTGAAGTTGCCTTCAAAATCAAACTCGAAACGTCCGGTGATGGCGTTGTTCTTATTGACGTCAGGCCATTCGAAGTTGGTGCCGAAGCGGAAGAAGCGGGCCTTGGCATGGAACTCGGGCGAGCCATTGGGGCCGGGATCAAACGCAGTGGTGCCCAGGGCCGTGCCGGTGTTGATGAAGCCGGGCAGGGGCATATCGGTGCCGTAGGGGGAAGAGCTGTCGTAAATCACACTGGCTTTTACCAGGCCGTAGAGCTTGATGCGAGCACCGGAACCGAGCTTGATATCTGGGATCAATCCGTCCGGTTTTGACGGTTCGAGCTGCATCACGCGCAATGGCGCGACTGCCGGAACGACTTTTGGCGGCTCCGGTTTCGGTGCAGGCGCTGGGGTAGCCTGGGCGGCGGGAGCGATGGGAGTGGTGGAGGCGACCAGATCGCGTGCCACCTGGGCAGAGGCGGGCGGCGCCGCGCTTACCGCAGCTGCGTCATCGGCAGTGATCAGCCCTTTGTCGCGGAGCAGGACCAGAAGCCGCTCCTGCTGCGCCTTCTCGGGCACAGCTAGCACCGCGCTTCCCTCCTCGGCAGTCAGCACGCCTTTCTGGACCAGCAGTTGCACAAGGGGATTGGGAGTAGAGGATGCAGCGGGGCCGGCGGCACAGGCAAACCACAAAGGGGAAAGTACTATGCTGATGAGCATGAGGACGGTAAGCAAGCGGGGCATTAGAACCTCCAGGCAACAGAGATCGAGATACTGGACCTGCCCCTCTGGTATTCGACGTCATCCTGACGATGACATCGATTGCAGAATTACGAGGTTGCGGGATTGTGCGCCGCTGCGGGCCAACACTCAGTGACGAGCATCACCGAGCGAATGGTAGGACATCACACGGACGGAGTTAGGCAGGAGTTAGCAACGTGAAATGGATGGCCTTGAGTCGATGTTTAAGATCACCGCGGCGGTGGTTAAGCATTCTGTATATCGGTCAGATCCGAGGGGTGCGCCATTTCTCGCGTCTTTTGCGAGAAGTGGGGCTGTTGCCTCAACTTGATCGATGGAGTTCCTCAAATCTAACAGACAAAATCCCCACGTCTCAAAACAGAGACGTGGGCCACCCCCCAATCCTCGACCCGACGCATGGTGTATTGTTGCGGGTTCCCGCCAATGCGGTGGCAACGGAGAAATATCATGCAAACCACCCTTGCCCCAGGGGGATTGGGGAACTTAAGAAGGAGAGGATTATGTTGCCGGCGAGCTTGCCGTAAGCTAGACCCGTCCAACTTTGGAAACAGTACTCACAGCGCTGCCCCTGGATGTTTTTCAAACGGCCGGTGATACACTTCGTCCGGCAAGACTGACGAATCCATGAAACCAGCATCGAACATTAAGACGCCAACGCAATACATCGCCTCATTGCCCGGCGATCGCGCGAAGACGATCGCGACGGTGCGCGCACTTGTGAACAAGCACATTCCGCGCGGTTACGAGGAGTGCCTCGTCTGGGGCACGATCGGCTGGACGATTCCCCTGTCGCGGTATCCGGACACTTACAACCAGCAGCCGATCTGCTACGTCGCGCTGGCGTCGCAGAAGAACTACTGCTCGCTGTACCTGATGGGCGCGTTTTGGAGCGCGACTCAACTGGAGCAACTGAAGGCGGCGTTCAAGGCGGCGGGGAAGAAGCTCGACATGGGGAAATGTTGCGTTCATTTTAAATCGCCGGACGATTTGCCGCTGGAAGCAATCGGCAAGCTGATCTCGGCGATTTCGAGCGAGAAGTGGATCGAGATGTACGAACAATCGCGCTTGAAGACTAAGGCAGGGCAGGCGCAGATGGCGAAGCAGGGCGCCGCATCGGCAGGCAAGGTGGGCGCCAAGCGCGGCGGCAGAAAACGGAAATCCTGATTCCGTGCGCGGGTTTCGCGGCGAGCATGAGTGCAGACGGCGTGTCGCTTTCGTCCATGCAGCAGATGTGCGATAGGCTGAGGACTACTGCGATTCCAGCAATTCCATCCTTGTCCAAAAACCGTCGCAGGGCACTCTGCCCCAGGTGACCGCTGATTACGGTAGCACTCCGATCGCTTTGTAGAGATCGGCAGTCTTATATACGACGCCGTCTTTCACCACGATCTTCACTTTGCGGATGTCCGAGACGCGGGTCGCGGGATCGCCATCCACCAGGATCACGTCCGCGAGTTTCCCGGCAGCGATGCTACCCACCTCGCCATCTTTGTGCATGATCCGGGCCGCGCCCAGCGTGACGAGTTGGAGAACTTTAGGCGCGGGAATTCCGGCCTGCTCGTAAAGTTCGAGTTCGCGATGCAGGGCGAATCCGGATAAAGCATCGGTGCCGGCGACGATGGGCACTCCGGAATCGTAAAGCGCCTTGGTCATCTTCAGCATCTGGGTAAACGCGTCCCGGTAACGCTGGTCCATCCCATCGGGCACTTCGATACCCCCATAGAAAAAACCGCGACGAATCTGCGCCGGGAGGCGATCGGCAATCGCGGCATAGCTGGCTGACATCTTTCCCGGGCGGTCGGTGAACATGCCTTCGAAGACGTTCAGCGTGGGATCCAGGTCGGTGTGGTGGTCTTTGAGCAACTGGATGAACTTCTGCACCTCGGGCGAACTGGGATCGATATCGGCGCCGCGCTGTGCGACCTCGGTAAAGCGGGCGGGAGTGCGCGTGTCCTTCACTTTATCGAACATGAAATTCAGGAAGATGAAATTCATGTGCTGGATTTCGTCGGCGCCGTCCTCGATGAATTGCTGCGCGGTCATGAATGCGGGGACGTGCCCGCTGACCCGCATGCCGTGGGCGTGGGACATCTGCGCGATCCTGGGCACCAACTCCGGCTTGATCGAACTGTAGATCTTGGTCTGCACATAGCCGAGTCTGGCGTAGCGCTCGATGTCCTGGCGAGCTTCGTCTTCGGTGTCGGCGAAAACCTTGGTGGGACCGGCGTAAGGGCCGCGGCCGTCGAGGAAGCCCGCTTTCAGCACGCGGGGACCGATCTCGGTCCCGCTGTCGAAGCGGGATTGCAGCGCGGCCAGTTGATCGATGTCGTTGGCCATATCGCGGACCGTGGTAACGCCCGCAGCCATGTGCAGAAGGCCGTCGTTCGGGCCAATGTGGACGTGGCAGTCCCACAAGCCGGGCATCAGGGTCATGTTCCCGGCATCGATGGTTTCAGCGCCTGCAGGCACCGAAACCTTCGCATCGTCACCGACAGCGGTAATCTTGTTGCCTGAAATGAGCACCGTTGAATTCTTCAGGGTAGTGGCCGTACTCGAATCGAACAGCGTGGCGTGCACAAATGCGAGGGTTCCCGAGGGCTTGTGAGCCAGCGTTTTGGCCAGCTGTGCGGAGCGTTGGGTTTCATACTCCTGCTGGGCCTTCAGCATGGAATCGGCCGCTGCTTCCCAACCTTCGGGGACGACCGAGCCCCAGGCACTGATACTGTAGAAGTTGCCTTCGTTGTCGAGCCAAATCGGACTGGGATTGAAATCGAGGCCGTTGACCGCATACTGGGTAACGGTGCGGGTCTTGCCGTTGGCCTGGATCTTCAACTCATTGCGCTTTTCGATGGAAGCCTCGCCGGTCGGAAGTAAAGCGAGCTTGCCTCCGTTCGCGAGCAATGCCCTGGCGAGCAACGCTCCTTCTTCAGGCGTACCTGACACGCTGACGTAGAAGGCTTTGCCCGATACATTTTTCTGCCCTTCTTCGGCGCGGTTTTTCCAGCTCGCCGCGCCATTGGCGAGAGAAAAGGTTTCCACGACCGGGGCTTTCATGTAGTCGTTGCCGGAGTTCTCGATGCGGGTTGGAATTCCGTCTTTGTCGAGAACGATCTTTTCCGTGATCTTGGGGCCGCGGCCGCGATCGTTGAACTCGTAATAGAGCTGCAGTTCGCCATTGGCGGTGCGCGCGGAGGTTTCGTAGCCCGCCTTGTTGCCCATGATCAGCATGGTGTAGCGAGAATCGGCAGCCATGGCGGAGTGTGCCAGGATGAGTGCGATGGATAGAAGGAACAGCTTTTTCATGCTTCCTCTCTGATAAGGACGGGTGCGTCGTTCCCTTGCATTGTTCGGTGCCAAGCTTCGCGCAAGCCCGAAACACTTTACAATAAGGCGAGTCTGCGCGAACAAGAATGTAAGGCAGTTCCAATTCAATCGCAACCCAGGAGCTTGGCTTTGGCAAGGCCGGTAACTTCCCAGCGACAGGAACCTCGATCATCGGCAAGCATACTGCTGTTTGTATTGCTGATTGCCGGCTGCGTTGCGCTGTTCCTGGCGCCCGCAGTGATCATCCAACCATTCAGTTATCAATCTCCCCGGGCGCTCATGTGGGCGATGAGATTGCGACACTCCGCACCGTTCTGGACCCTTCTTTTTTTCGCGGTCTCGCTTTTTTTGTGTGTGAAGCAATGGAAAAGGGTGGGCAAGCTCACCAAGGGACTGCTTGCGCTCGGGCTTGTTTTCGGCGCTTTCGCCACCGTGATGTCGCGGGTGGACTACTTCGAGTGGATGTTCCATCCTCTCCCTTCGCCGGGATTTCAGGACGCGGAAAGCGCGAGGCTGGATCCTAAGCAAATGGTGATGGCCGTCCGCTTCGGCAACGATGCGCGGGCCTATCCGATCCGGGCCATGGCGTACCACCATCTGGTCAATGACGTAGTGAACGGCACGCCGGTTGTGGTGACTTATTGAACGCTCTGTCACACCGGTCTGGTGTGGAAACGAGTGGTGGATGGAAGGACGCTGACATTCCGTCTGGCGGGCATCAATAACCAGAACTTTCTGATGCGCGATGAGGAGACGGGAAGCTGGTGGCAGCAGGTGTCGGGCAAGGCGCTGTTCGGTCCTTTGCAGGGACGAATCCTGGAGCCGGTGATGAGTGATGAGTTGACGTTCGCGCAGTGGAAGCAGGAGTCACCGCAAGGTCAGGTGCTGGCGCCGTCCCGGAAATACCAAGGCAAGTACGAGGACAACTGGGAGCCCGAAGTACAGAAGCTTCCGACGGTAATTGATTTTCCAGGCAGCGGGCTCAAAGCGCGGGACGTAGTTCTGGGGATTGAGCAGAACGGCGAGAGCCGAGCTTATCCGCTGGAGACGGTCCTGGCGCAGTTTCCGATTCAGGACCGGGTTGGAGGCGAGACCATCGTCTTGCTGGCGGGGCCGGACGGAAAGTCGGTGCGCGCGTTCAAGGGCCGCGTCAACGGGGCAGAGGTGGAACTGTATCGCAGCGGCGAGCGCCTGGTGGATGCCGGCGGAGGCGCATGGGACTTCAAGGGCTGTGCCACTGCAGGACCGCTGCGAGGCCAATGCCTGGAGCAGGTATCAATTCTGAAGGACTACTGGTTCGATTGGCGAAACTATCACCCCAACACCAGCATCTATCGTCACTGACTCCACTTCCAAAGGATCGCAATGGCGGAAATCAAGGCGCTGTTCTGGGACCTGGGCGGAGTACTGCTGAGCAACGCGTGGGACCGCACGCAAAGAGCGGCGGCGCTGGAAAAATTTCAACTCGACGAGATTGAGTTCCATGACCGTCACGAGATGCTGGTCTCGTCGTTCGAGCGGGGAAAGATTTCGCTCGATGAATATCTGGACCGCACAGTCTTTTATCGCGATCGTCCGTTCACGCGCGAACAATTCAGGGAATTCATCTTTTCGCTTTCCGAAGCAGACCCGGACGCGTTGAGCCTGGCGCGCGAACTGGCGGAGTCGCGCAAGTTCCTGATGTCTACCATCAACAACGAATCCAGGGACCTGAACCTGTACCGCATTGAAAGGTTCAAATTGCGGGACATCTTCAGTTTGTTCGTGAGTTCATGTTTCGTGGGGCTGCGAAAGCCGGAGAGCGGGATCTATCAATTGGCGCTCGATATCACGCAGCAGAAGCCGGCCGAAAGCTGCTTCATTGACGATCGGGCATTGAACCTGGAGAGCGCGGCCAAACTGGGGATGCACACCATCAAAATGGAAAATGCCGGGCAACTGCGGCGGGCGCTCGCGGACTTCGGGGTCAGGCTGTAACCTCAGGGCTTGCGCGTCAGGCGGGACGGCGATGGCGACTGGAGTCCCGTTTTTGCGGGGAGGCTTTCTCCGGTAATTCCCAGGCTCAAATCCGCCGACCAGCAGTCCGACAGAATGCGCCACTCGCCGTTCTGGCGCGTGGAAAGAATCAGATACTTGCCGCGTTCCTCGCGGCGCTTGCCCAGGGCAGAAGGCACGAGCGCCTTGCATCGGCCAGCCTCGTAGGCAATGTCTCCGAATACTTCTACTCTAATCGGTTCTAATTCGACTTCCCCGAACCCGGAGTCCAACGCGGTAAAGAAGAATTCCCGGATGGACGCTGCCCCGCGGATGGGCGGCACGTTGGGCCGCAGCACCAGAGCATCGGGAGTGTAGCGGTCGAGAATGTCGTCGAGTTGCTTGGTGTTGCAGGCCAGAGCCCAATCCTGAGACATCTTGCGTATCGCAAGTTCCGCGCGGCTCAGCGAGGGGCCAGTAAGCGGGGCGCGCATGACGGCGCTCTCTCGAGGCGCTCCAGTCCCGGCGCCCATGTCCGGCGCTCCCGCAAAGGCTCCCTCTGAAGAGGAGAAGTAGTGGTGGTGGTAATGATGGTGATAATGGTGCTGGCCCGGAATCTCTCTTCGAATCTGATGTTCGGGCGAAGGAATGAGAGCGGTGGACTCTTCCGGGTCGCTGTCCGGCGGGGCGGGACGCGACTGTGCGAGCGGCACACCGCAGGTGGCGCAGAACCGATGTTGTGGCCGATTGGCGGCGCCACAAACTCCACACTGATTCTGCGAAGTCGGGCTGGGTTCTTCCGCGTTCACAGATTCTTCCGTATCCACCTCCAGCGCGAGGCGTTGAATGGCCTGAAATGCGGCCGCGATCGCCTCCTGCCCCGGCTTGGGACGGCGCATGCCATGGTTCATTCGGGTAAAGAACTCGTCCACTTCGGGGTTGCGGCCGAGATCACCCTCAGCGTCACTGTTTGGTTGGGATGGCGTTTTCTTATTGGGATCCACAATACTGACCGTTTGCGGCCATTCTATGCGTCACCTGCTGGAAAACTCAATCTTGGCTTCCGACTCGGTGGGCACGCCGTTGCACATTGCGGGGCGATACCGCCAGCTGCGAACCACGGTGAGAATGGTGCGATCCTCAGTGGGCCCGGCGCTTTCCAGGACTAATGGACTGTGAACTCTACCGTCCGTCCCGATGATGAAGCTCACGGTGACCTTGGCGGACTCCGGACTGTCAAGAATGGGATTCGGTGTGGCGAGGGCTTCCGGAGGGGCTGTAGCCTCGCAGCGACTCTGGGCGGCGGTGTGCGGCACCGAAGCAAATTCCGAGTCATGCATAGCCGACTGCCAGACCTGGTCCTCCTGCGCGGTAAGAGAGCGCCCAGTGGAGATGCGGACGGGAGCGACGTGAGAGTAGGCGGAGGCAAGGCCGATCAGAAGAAAAATCGCAAGAAGCTTGAGGCTGCGAGGTGGCATCGTTCCTTCCTCCCGAGCGCAGCGAAGAGGGTGGCTGCGCTCCCTTTTGTATCTGCTTATCGCAATCAAGCTGCCAGTGAGCTTTATCCGGCAAAGCGCTGAATAATCGGCGGTTAGCGTAACAAAAAACGGCCGCCAAGGCGGCCGTGGGAAAAGCTTTGCACATTTCGCCGAAATCACTTGGGCTGAAAATTACGCGGGTCGAGGGTCACGTTCTCGGCGATGTCGTTGAAATTTACGTCCCACTCATACACCGAGGTAGCGCCGCTTTGAAGTTCGCGCGAGAAATGCAGGTTGTAGTGCGTGGGAAGGGTCAGGCCATCGGCAGTTTTGAAATCGCTGAAGCGTTCTTCGATGCGGTAGCGGGTGTCCTGCTGGCGTGCTTGAACGACATCGGGTGATGAACCTGACTGACCGTCGACCGATGCTCCCTGAGACATCTGTGGAGGAAGCGATCCACCTCCGGGCACTTCATAGGTTGACCCCGAAGAGATGTGCGGGTGGATCGAGATCTTGTAGACCGTCATCACGTGGCGAAAGGTCTCCTGGTCAAAGAAGAGGTCGATTTCCTGGTCGGATCCTTTTTTGGGTTTGTATCGAAGATCGAAGACCTGGTGGCCGTCCACGGTTTTCACGCCCTGGTAAGAGACCTTCGCCTTGCGCTCGTCCAGGTTGAGTAAGGGCCAGGCGGTGGAGAGCACGCCACCGAGAAGGCCTTCGTGCACAGGAGCGTCCTGGGTATAGAGGAAATCACCGAAAGGAGAACGGGTCTTCTCCTGAGTAGTGGCGGCCACCTCGATCCTGTTGCCGTCAGTCACGATTTGCTCGCCACGGTAGAGATTGTTTGCAAATTTTAAGAGCAGATGGACCTTGTTCTGTTCGCTGACCAGGACTGCCTTGCCGTCCATGGTGCCGGCGCCGCCGACCAGGATCTTATACTGCGCGGTGCCTTGAACGGCGCGCGACTTGATGGCCTTGCGGGCATCGGCGCTGCCGATCGCATCGAGGTGCTTGGCGACTAATTCCTCCGGTTTGAGTTCCACTGCGGGAGCGGTGGATGAAATCGCCAAAACGGCCAGAGAGAGCAGAATGTAAGCCCGATGACTTACGGAATTGCACAGCATGGATGGTGAACTCCTTTACTGAAGAGAAGTGAACAAGCGGAGTATAACCGTGAACTCACAATCGAAAACAGCGAAACTTAGAGAGCTCGGCTTGTACGACAGAATTGTGACTGACATCACTGACTGAAACCTCCACCATGACTTAAGCTCGGGCCGGAGGTTATATGTTCTCTCGGTCGACCGAGTACGCAATTCGGGCCATGGCAGTACTGGCGAAACAACCGTCCGGGAAACTATGCGGGGCGCGCGAGATCGCCGAGTCCGCGGAAATCCCCAGGCCCTTCTTGTGGAAGATTCTGCAGAACCTGACTCGCAAGCGCCTGTTGCGCTCGTTCAAGGGAGTGCGGGGCGGTTACGAACTCGCCAGGCCGGCGCAGCGCATTTCAGTTCTCCAGGTGATCGACGCCACGACACCGGCGGACGCCATGGCCGGCTGCATGCTCGGGCATGGCAACTGCGACAGCCGGCATCCCTGCGCGCTGCACCTGGTGTGGGCCAACTTCAGCAAAGACCTGACTGCGAAATTCCGCAAGACCTCACTCTCCGACCTGGCGCGCCTCTCGGCGTCACGGAAGCGGCGCAACGGACACCCCGCCTAGCGCGGGGTTGGCCCCTCCTGTCGCCGGTCACACTCCAATGTGAGCGGAGTCACATCATCCTATGAGCACTTCTCTGAAAATAACTGCGTACACGGCAGCAGTCATGACCGCGGAACCAGCGAGTGGGAGGGATGGCAATGTTTGAACAAGAAGTCGAACTGGAAAAAAGTCAGTCCTCGATTCTACCCCTGCTAATCATCGTAGTGGCAATTCTCACCATCGTGGGGGTTTCGGGATACTACGTCATTGAAGCGCGCAGGGTATTGACCAACCAGGAAGCGAGCGCGGTGGCGACCGATGTTCTGAAATTGCAGGGTCCGGCGACCGTCCACTTCCATACCGGAATGGTGAAGGCCAGCGTCAATGACAAGCCGCACGATCCCCACTATCGCCTGCTGGAGAAGGCGGGCGTGATCAGCATCGGAAAGGACACCGGCCAGTATGGACAGACCACTCCCGTGAGCCTGACTCAGCAAGGCGAACGGCTGGTGAACGAACTTGGAGCGACCGTCGTGAAGGAGAAGGACGGAACCCAGTCTTACACCGTTCCCCTGGCAATGCGCACCCTGAGCTCGGTGGACAAGGTCAACATGATCAGCCCGTCGCGCGCGACGGTGGACATCACATGGAAGTGGGAGCCAAACAAGTTGGGGAACCTGTTCGACGCATCCGGTTCCTTAGTGAAGGGCTTCAGCACCTGGGACCGCGCCACCCTGATCCAGAAATACGGGGCCGATTTTTATCATGGCGAGCCCACCAAGGTCACGCTGGCCATGATGAAGGGCGACAAGGGCTGGCAGATCGCGATCGAGTAGTCAGCGCAAGGTCCGCAACGTAAACAGCGTAATCTCCGGTGGACAGTTCAGCCGGACCGGGACTCGGATGGTACCGAGTCCCGCGTTCGTGTAGAGGGTAACCGGCCCGATCTTCCTCAATCCCCACGGATACTTCTTCGCGCCGTCGGGCAGCCATGGCGCTCCCAGCAGCGGCAAGCGGATTTGACCTCCATGCGAATGCCCTGAAAGTTGCAAGTCCACCGGATATTTGGCAACCTCGTCGGCGTAGTCCGGCTCGTGCGAGAGCAGGACGACAGCATCCTCCCGCGGAACTGATTTCAAGGTCAGGTCCATATCGGGCTTTCCCGAGCCCAGATCATCCACGCCCGCCAGCCAGATCCGGAAAGAGGAACGCTCCAGAGGAAACGCGCTGTTGCGAAGCACGGGAATATTGATGGCGCGCAGGGTATCGGTGATGCGTTCAGGATCGGAATCCACGTCATGGTTGCCCAGCGCCGCAACTACTCCCAGGGGAGCATGAAGCTGGCGCAGCAACTGTGCGCAGGGCTCGATCGCTGCGGCGGCCGGCTTGGCATGGTGGAGGTATTCATTGAACGGCGGAATGGTGATGAAGTCGCCGGTTATAACAACGAGGTCCGGACGCAGGTCACGGATGGCGGCCACAGCATGGCGCAGGGGGACCACGGAGAAATGATCGTCGTAATGAATGTCACTGAGCTGGGCGATGGTGATTCCGTCGAAAGCTTCTGGCCAACGCCGCAGGGGAATCTCCAGGCGCACCAGTTTCGGCTGATTGGGCTCGAGGATGACGCCTTCAGTGGCCACGGCGGCACCCCCGGTAAGGGCACCTGCCGCCGTCATGAGAAACCTTCGCCTGGTCAGAGTTCCCAAAAAACGCACCATTCAATGCCGTTGCCAGCCTTCATGATCAAAATCATGAGTAAGCCGTATGTGATCAGGATAAATGCAGATAGGGTTTTGCGCTCGGCCGCCTGGCAGAGCGGGCGGACCGGTCAGGAAGGGTTCAACTTCGATCGCAAGGCGAGACCCTTGGTTGCGATCTTGCGGAAGTAGCCGTTCAGTTCGGAAATGCCGAGAATTTTGGCCATGGCGACTGTGACCAAAACTCCGACCGCGGTCACCAATACCAGGATCATGAGTGCGTCGAGGCGGTTATGCCAGGCCACGCGCGCCTGGAACCAGAGAGTGAGTCGAAAGCTCACAATGCCGGCGACGGCCGAAGCCAAAGCAATCTTCAGGAAGAAGACCACGACCTTGCCCGCATCACGGTTATGAGTGTGCCGGTTCAGGAGCAGGAACAAGGCGATCATGTACACCGCGACCCCGATGGAACTGGAGAGCGCCAGCCCTAAGTACTGGAACTTGTGCACCAACCACCAATAGACAGGGAGGTTGAGCACGGTGGCGCACGTCCCCACAATGGCGGGCGTCCAGGTGTTGTGAGTGGCGTAGAAGCCGCGCGAGAAGATGTACTGCGCGCCCCAGGCGAACATTCCCAGTGAAAACATCGCCAAGGCGTATCCAGTTGCCTGGAAATCGGCGCCATGGAGGCGCGTGTGTGAGAACACAAAGTAAACCACGGTGGAATTCTGAGCGATGGTGAGGGCGGAGATCGGCATGATCACCACCAGCAGCCCTTTGACCGTGGAGTTGAGAATTCTGTTCAGCTCGTCGTACTTGCGTTCGGCATAAAGCTTCGCCAGCAAGGGGAAGGAAGCTACACCAACGGCCTGACCGATCGCGGTCAGTGGCACCCGCATGAGAGTCTTCCCGTAACTCAGCCAGGTAATGGACGCGGGCTGGAGATAGGACCCGAACCAGCGCATGATCCAGTCATCGGTGAAGGTCATGGACAGTGCGAGCATGATCGGCACTGCCATTTTCAAAAACAGGATAAATCCGGGATGGCGGAAATTCAGGTTGGGATGGAACTTGGCGCCGACGCGGGCAGCGCCGTAAAGCTGCAGCCCGAGATTCCCCGCGATGGCTCCGACCAACACGCCCACCGCGAATCCGGTGATCCCGATGCGCGATGCCAGCGTCCATCCGCCCAGGATGATGAAGAAGTTGTAGATGACGGTGGCAATGGATGGGATCAGGAATTGATTCTTGGCGTACTGGACGGCGGAGAGGATACTGCCGAGCACGAAACAGATTTGCGCCGGAAGCATGAGGCGGGTGAGGAAAACGACCTCGGCCTTGGCCGCCGGCGTGAAACCGGGCGAGATGATGTTGACGAGATGGGGGGCGAAGATCTCGCCCATGATGACCACCACGGTAAGCAACAGTCCCATGAACGTGGTCACGGTGGAGAACACGTGCCAGCCTTCGTCTTCGCGGTCCTCGGCAAGGTACTTGGTGAAAACAGGGATGAAGATGACGCTCAGGGAAGCGCCGGCCACCAGGTAGTTCAGGAAATCGGGCAGAGTAAAAGCAGCGTAGTAGGCGTCGGTGGCCGCGTTGGAGCCGACCTGGTGGGCGAGGGTCCATTCCCGCAAGAAGCCGAGAATGCGGCTGAGCATGACGCTCGCCATCACAATGCCGGCGGAGCCTGCGATCCTGCGTTCTACACTTCTCGTTGGGGAAGCCGTCGTAGTCGCCACAAACCTTCTCTGTCCAGACCTGAGAACACGCAGGTGGGCTCAAACTCGCGTGCGCATGGAGTTCGTCTTCTTTTGTTCGCGCAATCACCTTGCCATCCGGCAAGATCATCGAGCTTGGATATGTTTCTCACTTTAAGGCATCCAGTCGCTTTATCGCTAGAGCAAACCAAAAATTGTAATTAAGACGTTCAGATTGTGGCCGGGATGGCCATATGGCGCAGGCCATGCAGAGACTTTCTTCCATGCCGTACATCTCCCCCGATTGCGGCAGTGTGAGAAAAGATGGGGCAGAAAAAAGCGGCAGGCCAGAACACGATCGGATCTGGCCTGCTCCAACGATTAATTACCGGTCCCGGTTAAGGGCACCGTTTGCGGGCTGCCACCTCCGGAGTCGCTGATTGACACCGTTGCGGCACGTGCTCCGAGAACGGTCGGGCCAAAGGTTACCGAGATAGTGCAGGAACCTCCTGCGGCCACGCTGGTGCCACACGTGTTGGTCTGCGTAAAGTCCAGCGGGTTGGCGCCGGTGATGGTAATGCTGGTGATGCTCAAGGCAGTCGTACCCGTATTGGTCAGAGTGACATTCTTTGGCGAACTCTTGGTGCCAACTTTCTGCGGAGAGAATGCCAGGCTGGCAGGAGCCAATTGCACCGCGGTCCCGATGCCTGTGGTGGAGACTACTTGCGTAAGGCTTGGAGCGTTGTCGCTCAATGTAACCGAACCCGAACGAGTTCCGGTGACTGTCGGCGTGAAGATGACTGAGACCGAGCAGGTGCCGCCCGGCAGAATCGGCGCACTGCAGGTGTTGGTCTGGCTGTAGTCTCCCGAGGCAGTGACAGTGCTGACCTTCAAGCTGGCGCTGCCGGAGTTGGTAACCGTCAAGGTTTTGGGATTGGTCGCTTTCTTGATCAGTTGAACTCCGAAATTCAGACTCGTGGGAGAAACACCCGCGAGGGGAGTGTTGAGGAAGGTGGAAACGATGTTGCCGATCTGGTCCGCCGCAACCACATCCAGGTCGCCATCGCCATTGAAGTCGCCGGCCGCAACCGCTTCGGTCGGACCGCCATCGAGCAATCCGGTAGTGTGATCCACATGGTCCTGGAACGTGCCGTCGCCATTGCCCATGAGAATGGATATTCCGTTGTCCGATCCCAGAGTGCTGTAACCGAGGGCGAGATCCAGATTGCCATCGGCGTTGAAATCACCGGCCACGACCGACAAGGGAGTGACGGCGGTGGGGAAATTCGTGGCCGCTCCGAAGGTCCCATTACCAACCCCGAGCAGTATCGAAACATTGTTGCTCTTGCTGTTTGCCACTGCGAGATCCTGGACTCCGTCCCCATTGAAATCGCCCATGGTTACGGCGGATGGCGCGGTTCCGGCCGGGTATCCGACGGGAAGAGTGAAGGTGCCGTCTCCCTTGCCCAGCATGACTTGCACGGTGTTACTGGAGGAAGAAGCCACGGCGATGTCCAGCTTGCCATTGCCGATGAAATCGCCAATCACGGCCCACAGCGGCAAGGTTGCCTTTCCCGTGGTGTAACCCTTGGATGCCTGGAACGTGCCGTCGCCATTGCCGAGCAGGATGGAAACGCTCGCACTCAGCTCATTGACGACCGCCAGGTCCTTAATTCCATCGGCGTTGAAGTCACCGACCGTGACGTAATTGGGGTCGGTGGCGACGGTGAACGTCTTGCGGGACTGGAAGGTGCCATCGCCGTTGCCCAGCAACACAGAAACGGTGTTGTCGGTCGCATTGGTCACCGCGAGATCCATCTTGCCGTCACTGTTGAAATCGTCGGCGGCGACCCACGATGGCTTGTTGCCGGTGGCGGGCGAACTGGCAGTGGCCTTGAATGTCCCATTCCCGTTACCCAGCAACACAGAAATATTATTGCTGCTGCGATTGGCGACGGCGAGATCCATTTTGCCGTCTTTATTGAAGTCGGCTACGGCGATGCCGTCGGGCTGCATGTTGGTAGAGGTCACGAACACGGTCTGGAACTGCCCTTTTCCGTTGCCGGGCAAGATTGACAGAGTGTTCTCGGAGGCATTGCCGACCACGAGGTCGAGCTTCCCGTCCTGAGTGGCATCGCCCAGGGTGATGGAGTCGGGCGCCAGTCCAACGCCGAAATCCACGTGGCCCTGGAAGGTTCCATTCCCATTGCTGATGAGCACGGACACGGTGTTGGTGATAAGGCAAGTCACCGCAAGATCGAGTTTGCCATCGCCATTCAGGTCGCCCGCGCTTACTGCAAAAGCGGTATTGGCCACCGCGATTTCCGTGTGCAACTGGAATGTGCCATCGCCATTGCCGAGGAGAAGTGAAACATTGGAAGCGCCGTCATTGGCCGTGACTACGTCAGGCTTGCCATCGCCATTGAAATCTCCGACGATCACGCCTGTGGGAGAGGTGCCGGTAGAAAAAGTTTTGTTGGTCTGGAATGTGCCATCTCCATTGCCAAGAAGGACGGTGATGGTGTTCTTACCTTTATTCGCGACGACGATGTCAGCCTTGCCGTCGGAATTCACGTCGCCAACGGTCAGAGACTTATCATTGGTCCCGGTTGGGATATTGGTGGTGGTGAATCCGCCAGTACCGTTGCCCAACATGATGGCGACATTGTTGTCTACGGCCTGGGCGACGGCGGCATCGAGTTTGCCGTCTTTGTTGAAGTCCGCCAGAACCACAGCCTGCGGAGCCTTGCCCAACGAGATGGTCTTCTGATTCTGGAAAGTTCCGTCGCCATTGCCAAGCAGGAGAGACGCAGAACCGGGGCCGGGACAAGGAGGAACGCTGGGGCAATTTTGATTAATGACCAGCAGGTCCATATTGCCATCGCCATTGAAATCCCCGGCCGCGACGGACGATGGATTGGCGCCCACGTTCAGGTCCGTCTTGGCCTTGAAGTTGCCCGCGCCCAAGCCCAACAAAATGGAAACCGTGTTGTCGTTATAGTTGGCGACTGCGAGATCGTTGATATTGTCTTTGTTGAAGTCGGCGATCACCACGGATTGGGGATCATGGCCTGTGGCGAATTTCGCAGCATTGAAGATGTAAGTTTGGGCATTGGCAGTCGTGGCGCCGGCCAATAGCAGGAGGGCGAGACTCGTGGCCATGAGTTTGCCGCCCCAGCACTTCCTGGATTCCATTGTGATTCTCCTTAAAGCTGGCTGTCAGTAGCTGAGTTGAGCAAACCTCAGTAGAACTTCCCCAGCAATCGCATCCTGGCATCTGTCTGAAACGCGTGGCCCCCTGCCCGATCAGAACCAAGACGACGGACGAGGCGTGGAAGTGGCACGCTCGCTGGGCAGTTGTTTGTTGGATCGAAGAAGCCTCACAGCTTTAACCGCGAAGGAAAAGGTCTATGGGGCTGTCAAAATTTCGGCACTTTGCCTGCCAAGCGTAACCATTACCATCGTGCCATCGGGGCTGAGCATGTAAGTACCTGTTTATTCGATAGTTAGGCCGCGACTCGTAAGCCTCGCGGAGGGCAAAACGGTTTGACCCCAGGCCGCCGACGCGCAATAGATTTCCGCTATTGTGAACCGCTCTGGCAAAGGTAAGTTCCATGGCTGGCGCTTCGACATTGCCAACGGAACCGGACCGGTCGCCGAGAGAAACAAAAAGGCCGGTCGCCCGGCCCGATAAAGCTGAATGTACACATGTTATTTGGGTTGCTGTTTCGTGTGCTCGGGGTGGTGTTCGCGAGTTTGACGCTGTTGCTTGACTTGAGCGCGATGCACCGATCCCAGCAGGCGCTCCGGGTTCGATTTGGCAGCCTTGGCCATATCCGGGTGGGTGTCCATGTATTTCTTCAGGCCAGGATGCTTCTCCAAGTAACCAGGATCATTCATCAACGACGGGTTCTTCTTCAACTCCTCCGCCATCTGCGGATCTTTACGGAGCGCGTGATCGAATTGCTTGTAGCTGGTGGCGCGTCCGTGATCGTTGTCATTGTCGGTGTCGGCAGGGGCGGGGGAAGTAGGCGTGGGAGTGTCCTGGGCGGCTAGCGCTTTCGGACTGATGCTGTAGCCCAGCAGCACGGTCAACAGCAAAGCCAAACTGACGGTGAGCTTCATAGGCATAGTATTTCTCTCCTACCTGGCGATTGCCTTACGCATAAACACTATCCCGAGCGGGAAGTTGCGTCAAAAATGAGCGGGGCACAGCGAATGCGTCCTGTGGGAGCACCTTTTAAAGTTGAGCACTATGCGGCCCAGTACTTCCCAGAGCCATTGGGCTCTTAACTTTTGGAGGACGGAATTTCTTTTTTCCCATAGAGAAACCCTTCCGGTTAGCTTTTGTGCTCTGAAAAACGTCGTTTCTTCGGTCAAAAAAGTCTGGCGGATCATGGAACTCGGAATATAATTCGCCGGCCTGCTCGGGGTTCAGAATCGAATCCTTTGCACTCTCTGTGGCTGTGGGCACGGCATTTCCCCTGGCCTCCTAATTCAAAAAGCAACCACGCGAGGACAAACTAAATGAAGCTGTCTCTGAGGTTCGTGTTCTCTCTCCTCATTCTGCTGGCCGTGTCGGGGCTCACCTTCGGGCAAACCTGGACTCCCCTGACACACCAGCCGACCTTCAACGCCAGCACGCCCCTGTTGCTCACCGACGGAACAGTCTTTGTCCAGGTTTATGGTAAGGGTGGATGGTGGAAATTGACGCCGGATATCAATGGCAGCTACCTGAATGGAACCTGGTCGCAGCAGGCCACCATGCCTTCCGGGTACGGACCGCTTTACTACGGCTCCGCGGTGCTGCGCGACGGCCGCGTCATCGTTGAAGGCGGCGAGTACAACTTCCTGCAGCAAGTGGAAACGAATAAGGGCGCGATTTACGATCCGGTCGCGAATACCTGGACGTCGGTGAATCCGCCCAGCGGATGGGGCAGCATTGGCGATGGTCCCAGCGTGGTGCTTGCCAATGGCACCTACATGCAGGGAGATGCGCTCAGCAGCCGAGAGGCATTGCTCAACGCATCCACACTGACCTGGACCACGACCGGAACTGGCAAGGCCGATTCGAATTCCGAAGAGGGATGGAATTTGTTACCGAGCGGGATGGTGCTCACCATCGACGCCAACAACAACACGACGAAGGCAGAAAAATACTCCCCGGCAACCGGAAGCTGGTCAAGTGCGGGAGACACCGGTGTGGTGCTGGTCGATCCAGGCTCGCATGAGATCGGTCCGGCAGTTCTGCGGCCGGATGGGACTCTGCTGGCAACGGGAGCCACCGGTCATAACGCGATCTTCAACACGGTGACCCGAACCTGGTCGGCCGCGCCGGACTTCCCAAAGAACGGCTCACAGCAACTGGACATCGCGGACGGGCCAGCCTCGCTTCTGCCAAACGGAAACGTGCTGTGTGCCACCAGTCCCGGAGTCTTCGCGCCCGGTACGCAATTCTTCGAGTGGGATGGAAGCAGCTTCATTCCCGAGCCGGCGACTCCAAATTCAGCGAACAAGTCGTCGTATGAAGGACGCATGCTGCTGCTTCCCACCGGACAGGTGATCTTCACGGATGCGACCAAGGACGTGGAGATATACTCGCCCATCGGCAGCCCCAATCCGGCGTGGGCACCCACCATTACCAGCGCTCCAACCTCGGTCACGCGCGGGATGACCTATCAGGTGAAGGGCACGCAGTTCAATGGACTCTCGCAGGCGGAAGGTTACGGAGACGACTCGGCCGCGGCCACAAACTATCCGCTGGTTCGAATCACCAATCAGGCCACTGGTCACGTGTTCTATGCGCGAACCCACAATCACAGCAGCATGGGGGTGGCGACAGGAACGCGTCCGGTGTCCACGCAATTCGATGTGCCCGTGGGGGCGGAGACCGGAGCCAGCAATCTGGAAGTGGTCGCCAACGGCATCGCTTCCGTTCCGGTCACGGTCACCGTTCAATAATTTGAACTTCCAATCCCACCCTTGACGGGGTGGGTTTTCTTTTGGTGAGCAAAGAACAACCCGCCGGGTTGTGGGCCCGACGGGTGTGGATTGGTATTCAAACGTTGCTGAAGTGAAGGACAGAATAGGGGGACGGTACCGGGATCGCAAGATCGCGAGAGAAGATTTTGCAAAAAATTTACAAATGGCTTACCCAGCTCCTACGAATGATTAAGTAAGAAGGGTAGGATTTTATTGAGCTTGCATGCGCAGCTCTCGTTGCTTTTTTAGTTGGGCAAAGATGTAGCGATGCCGGGCCGCCTTGTCTGTGCTGCCGCCCGGGTGTGAATACAATGCGGCCAACCAGCGGTGAGCCGCGAGCAGTCCGGGTAACATGCTGAGCGCGGTTTCAAAGGCCAGGATGGCGCGTTCGCGATGTCCCAGCCGCGCCAAGGCGACTCCAAGATAGAAGTGTCCCTGGGGCAGGAAGTGTTGCAGACCGACCGCGATCAGGGCCTCTTCGGCCGCTTCCTCGTTGCGCCGTTGCCGTAACCGGACCATGGCCAGACCGAGGTGTGCTTCCGGGCTGTCGCCATCGATTTCAACGGCCTGCTGGAAGGCGCGCTCCGCATCGGAGACGAGTTTTTTTCGCAGGTAGGTTTCTCCAATCCGCAGGTGTAGATCAGGGAGTCGCGGATCGGAGGCTTCAGCCTTCAGAAGATGGCGCAACGCGGAGTCCATGTCTCCATCTTCAAAATGGATGATTCCCAGGAGCAGGTCGGCCCAGGGACGCGGCTTGGGCGGTTCGCCGGTTGTCGGCTGCGTCTCGGCTTCCACAGCTTTTTTCTTGGGAGGCGTTGCGATCAGCATCTCGAGAATCCGCCTTGCGTCATTGCGCCGCCCCATCGCCAGGTAACACTGCGCAAGGTGCTGCTGAAAGCGGGCTTCCTCGGGCCACTTTTTCGCAAGATCGTCGAGCAGTTCCAGGGCAGTCTGGTAATTGCGCGCGTCGAGGTGAACGCGGGCGAGATTATAGTGCTGCTCGCGCACGGCGATCTCCATTGCCTTCGCCTGGTTCTCGCTGGGCTCCTGAATGTAGCCGAGGGCAACAAACTGTTTCAGGACCGCCTGCGCCGCGGCCGGATCCATGCGCAGATCGGCAGCATGCATTCCGCATTCCCCAGGTTCAGTTTCCCAACTCGGAATGCGCGCAATCTCCGGAGGCTGCTGGAACGCCTGCACCAGAACGCGACCGTCCATATCATTGGCGATCGGCAATCCGAACAGGGTGAGGATGGTCGGAGTGACGTCCAGCAGGGTCGCTCCATAAATACGTTCGTCCTGCTGAATGTGCGGCCCCTTCATGCAGAAAATTCCGAAAGGACGATGCTGCACGGCCGGGCCGGCGGGCTCAGCCGGAATTCCCCGAGGACGCAAGTGATCGGAGTGGAAGCCGTGATCGGAGACCAGAATTACGGTGGCTTCGGGTCCGGCAAGGTCAAGCAACGTCTGCAGCATCATGTCGTGAAAGCGATACGCGCCATTCACTACACCCTTGTAGATTTCGAACTTATGTTCGGGAATGCCGTCCATGCGCGGCGGATGAAAGTGCATGAAGCCGTGGCAGAAGTGATCAATGGCGTTGTAGTAGACCGCAAGAAAATCCCAAGGCTGGTTTTGCAGGATCCAGGTGGCGGCGTTGTGAATAGAACAGTTCTCAGCAAGGATCTTGGCGAATGATTGCAGGCCCTTATCTTTCTCCTGGTCGATTTCAGCAGCCCGCGGAATCCAGGGCAGAATGGCTGCCTCGGTGAGTTCCTGGGGATGCATGCGGAGCGAGGCGAAGGTTTCGCGCATGCTCTCCGGGTGGATCGTGCCTGGAGGAAGCGGCCAGGGCTCGCCCAGCGGAGCCGAAGCGTAGGGATACAGGTCGGAAACCGAGATGCCGTTGATCGGCTCTGCGGGATGACCTGCAAACCAGCCCAGAACGTGGGTTTTGTAGCCGCGCTGGGTGAGGATGTTCCAGATCGCTTTCACCTTTCGCGAGGTGCTGGTCACCGGACGCACACCACCGTTCTGAGGGTCAGGTTCCATGAAGCCATGGATACCGTGTTTGTCAGCACGTTTACCTGTGGCGATCGAGTTCCACAGCATGGGAGAAAGAATGGGGCGCAAGGTTGCGAGATTGCCGATCACCCCATGGTTGATGAAGTCATCGAGGGTGGGCATGAGGCCCGCGTCCACCAGCGGGTTGATCAACTTCCAGTCCGCGGCATCCCAGCCGATGAGGAGAACTTTCTTCGCAAGAGGGGCGGCCATCTGAATTCACCTGCTTGGGGGAGTACAGGGAGAAGGGCAGCAGTCTACTACATTTCCTCGTCACCCCAAATTCCCAATCGAGATCGGGCAGAGATGGAACGGAGTAGACATACTCTTAATGCAATCTGGAAATTTGATGGGTGGCCGTGTAAAGTACTCTTCGATACCTTTCCCTCGCCCTTCGGGATGTTCATGAGAATCGTTTTCCTTCTGCTTACCGCTGTCCTCTTGACCAGAAATGTCTATGCACAGGGCAACGGAGTCGCGCAAACGCAGTGCTCAATTGCCGGAACTGTGACCGATTCCTCGAGCGGACAAGTAATCAAGGGAGCGGAAGTGATCGCACGGACCGCGGGGCCGAGGATGGGGCTTCCCCTGCGCCCGGTTTCGGGTACCAGCGACGTCAAAGGAGAATTTTCCATCGACAGGCTGGATTGCGGCCGCTACGTCGTGCGCGCCTTTCATGATGGTTACATCACCAACGGGCCGCCGACCGTTCTGACACTGTCTCCCGGACAGCGCGTGGAAAACGTCGTAGTTCTCCTTACTCCCGGAGGCGTTGTCAGTGGCCACGTGACCGATGAGGCGGGGAAGGGATTTTCGGGCGCATCGGTGGAACTGCTGAAATACTCGTACGGGGCGGGAAAACGCGATCTCATTGTGGCGTCGAATGCCACGACCAACAAGGCTGGAGAATTTCGCTTTGAAGGCCTGGCTCCGGGCAGGTATTTCTTGCGGGGGAACATCCCATCATCGGGCGTCAAGCCGCCGCGAGACACAAATTCCTACGTTCCAGTTTACTTTCCAAACGCTACCGACCTGGCGCGCGCGTCGGTGCTCGACGTGAAGCCAGCGCAGGAACTGGCGGGCATGGACCTGGCATTCGTTCCTGTGCGCGGACTTAAAATCTCGGGACAGGTCGTCGACCAAGCCACTTCGGCTCCACGGTCCGGCGTACAAGTGACCCTTCTCAGCGACGAGGGCTACACGAACTTTCCCAATGGACAGGCTACGACTGACAAGGCAGGGCACTTTGAGTTTTCGGGCTTGCCAGCCGGGTCGTATGTGGTAGTGGCGCAGCCGGCGAGTGAGCCACTACAGGGCAAAACCTTTTGGGGGCAGGCTGCGGTGATGATGGATGACACCTCGGTCAGCGATCTGAAAATCATGGTGAGCAACGGCCATACGGTGACCGGGCATATTCGCGCGGATAGCGGACTTAAAGTGGAATTGGGCAAGTTGAGCGCGACCATCGCATCGCAACAACCCTCGGCGGTAGCGAACTTGTTACCGGAACTGGAGAGCGCGCCAGTTTCTGGCGATGGAACATTTCGCTTCCGCAACGTTCCTGAGGGCAGTTATTCTCTGAACTTTTTTCCCTTGCCCTCCGGCACATATCTCCGGTCGTCGGGGAGCACAGACGTGCTCGAAGGCGGGCTCGTCGTCGGAAGCGGCGGCGTGGCGCCTTTAGATGTCACGATTAGTGCCGCCACGGCAAGCATCGAGGGCAGCGTGCTGAAGGGCGGTTCTCCGGCCGCCGGCGTAAGCGTGGTCCTGATTCCAGAAGGAAAACGACGCAATCAGGAGGCCAATTACCGCTTCGCGATGACGGATCGACTGGGCCAGTTTTCCCTGCGATCCATTCCGCCGGGAGACTACAAGTTGTTTGCCTGGGACGGCTTGGAGCGGCGGGAATTCATGAATCCTGATTTCGTGCGGCAGTTCGAGAACCAGGGACGCCCCATTCATCTGGACGATGGCAGCAGGGAAAGTGTGCAACTGGAAGCCATCGCGGCCGGAGACAGCGGTCCATAGCGGAGACTGCAAAGTTCTGCACCTTGACTGGGTTGTACCACTCACATATAGTCCGCACTGCTCGGAATTGTTCAGCAAATCCTTGATGTGAATCCAGAGAGGCTTGCCGCCTGGCTTCACGAACGTGATCCGCGTATTCACCAACATCTCAGGAGTAATCTCAGAATGAGGCCAAGCACAAGCCGTATCATTACGCTCCTCCTGGCTGCCGGAATATTTGTTTCCAGCGCCATCGCCCAAACCAAAACTTACAATACAGTGCCGATGAGGAACTCGCTGTCGTCGTATCAAGTGGAAGATTTCGTCGGATCCATTACGCTCGGCGCAAACGTTAACGTGACCAACAAGACTGGGCCGCAAAGCGAAACCAGCGTGGCCACCGACCCGACGAACCCGATGCACATTTTGGAGAGCGTGAACGATCTCACCACCACTGCCGCTGTGTACGAATCGTTTGATGGCGGCACCACCTGGGCCAATAGCAACCTGACGACCAATGGCGCCTTCTGCTATGACACCTGGCTGGGATTCAACACCAACGGCGACGCCTTTGTCTCGTTCGAATGCTCCGATCAGCGCATTGCTTACAAGCTTGCCGGGCAGACGACCTGGACCGCGACCAAGCTCACCAACGCGGGAAGCTTTCCGGATCGCGACATGGTGACCATTGACAATTCGCCGAGCAGCCCATTCTTCGGCAGCGTTTACATCGGCTACGACGACAACGGAGTGGGTAACGTTCCCTTCGTGCTCTTCTCTCGCGATGGCAAGAGCAACTGGCAACGCAGCGCCGCGATTCCGCACACTAATCCGACGATTGGCGTGAATGTCTCAACCGGGCCTGACGGATCTGTTTATGCCGCATGGGAGGATTACACCGGGAAGAAATTGCTGTTCTCGAAATCCACCGACGGTGGCGCAACCTTCGGTCCCGCGGTCACGGTCACGAACTATCGCCTGAATACGACCACGTTTTTCGTGTCCATTCCGCCGCAGAATATCCGCGGTATCCTGCCCTTCCCGATGACTGCCACCGCCCTGGGTGGGACCCATGCGGGGCGGGTTTACGTCAGCTACACGGATAAAGATGTAACCAACGCCAACACGAATATTTACCTCCGCTTCTCCGATGACGGCGGCGCGACGTGGTCGGCTGAAGTCAAGGTGAACGACGACACCACCAATGCTTATCACTTCCACAACCAGATCGCCGTAACGCCCGCGGGCAATATTGCGATCAGCTTCTACGACACGCGGCGGGATTCGACCAACAAGAAGACCGATCGCTACATCGCCTTGTCGAACAACGGGGGAGTGAGTTTCAAGCCCAACCGGCGTATCACCAGTGCTCAGTCCAACGAGACAGTCGGCGGCGCGGATGGCAACCAGTATGGCGACTACCAGGGCATCTACGCTGATCCGACGGGCAGCTTCAGGATGTCATGGACGGATTCGCGCACCGGAACCAAAAATGAAGATATGTTTGCCGGCGCTGTAATCTTTCCGTAGTCCCGGCCAAGCACAACAACCGAGCGGCGGAATGAATCATTCCGCCGCTTTTTTGTCTCCGGTCGTTGAAAGTTTCGCCGGCCAGGTCTCTATAATCTTGTTGGAAGGTAAACCGATGCGACCATTCATCCGGCTGCGCTGGGTATGCTGCAGTTTGCTCTTATTTTGTGCCGGGATCGCGGGCGCAAATCAGGCGAGCCTGATTGCGGACACTGACCTGATTCAAGCGGAAGCACTCGCAAAAATCATCCAATCTCCGGGCAGGGACAAGCCGCTGATGTTGCAGGTGGGATCCCGAGTATTGTTTCAACAGGCCCACATTCCAGGATCGGAGTACGTCGGCGCCGGCAACACCGACGCCGGCCTGCAAGCTTTGAAGAAGCGAGTGGAGTCCGTCCCAAAGAGCAAATTTATCGTTATTTATTGTGGGTGCTGTCCCTGGAACCATTGTCCGAATGTGGAACCGGCCGACAAGACGCTGCGGCAATTAGGCTTCACCAATGTAAAGACACTGTACATCGGCAATAATTTCGGGATGGACTGGGTGCAGAGGGGTTATCCCACAGCCAAGGGAGATTAACGTATCCAACGAAGCGTACGAATTGCTTTACCAATAGCCATATTGGCGGCTGCTCTTTTCACGGCTTTGTATTTTGTTAAGTTCCGCCATCGCCATGTGATCTTTCCCGGTGAACATCCTGCGGCTCCCGAATTTACCTTGACCGATTTGCAGGGCGGCAAGGTTTCCTTGAACTCCTATCGCGGCAAAGTCGTTCTGCTGGATTTCTGGGCCACCTGGTGCGAGCCCTGCCGTGAGGAGATCCCGCGTTTCATCGCACTGCAGAATGAATACGGCGCGCAGGGCTTGCAAATTATCGGGATCTCCATGGATGACGATGAGCAGCCGGTGCGCGATTTTTCCGCTCAGTTCAAGATGAACTATCCGGTGGCAATGGGGAACGCCGAAATCGGTGAACTCTATGGGGGCATTCTCGGCGTCCCCATTGCGTTCATGATTGGTCGCGATGGACGGATCTATGCCAAGCACGTGGGAGCGACGAATTTTGCAACATTCGAGGACGAAGTGCTCGCTTTGCTGCAGAAGCCGGCGGGTGATTCAAAGCTAATGGGGCCATAGCATGTTAGCGCGCGCCGCTTTGATCATAGAACGGTGAGCCGGCATTTAGGCACGCGTACTTGGAGCCCAAACTTACTTAGTGACAGAAGAGATGCGAGGGAGCCCTCGGATGTTAGGAGGTCAGGAAGCCCACGGTTGGGTCCGAGGGCTTCTCTAGCCTTGCGTTTGCTGAGAATTAAGCTGCGGCCTTTTTCTTAGCTGCTTTCCACTTTGCCCAACGCAGGCGCTGAGCAGCGGCAATCCGGCGGCGCGCCGCAACCGACATGAATCGCTGCGGACGTATCGCGCTGCGGCCGACAGCACGGCCGCCATTGCCACGTTGCAAAGCTGCGATGGCCGATTCAATGGAACTCAACTCCCGTTGCAGCTTACCGCGGGTCGCTTCTAATTCCTGTAGTATTCCGGTCAGATTTGCCAATGTGGTCGTCTCCTTGCGAGAGATTCTATACCAGCTTACCCCGGCTTGTCTGAGCGAGCTACTTGCTGGACTTTCTGGGGACCTTGGCACCCTTCTTACGGGCTTCTGACAAGCCAATCGCGATAGCTGGTTTACGGCTCTTCACCTTGCCGCCTTTCCCGCCTTTACCGGAGCGCAGCGTGCCTTTCTTCTTGCGTCTCATGGCGCTGGCCACAGTTTTTTCCGCCGCTTTTCCGTATTTCCTGCCAGATGATTTCTTTTTACTTGGCATTCCTGCCCTCCTTTTTCGCTGTTTAGAAGGCGGACCCGGGTTGGAGGTTGTGCTGGAGAGTTGGACTGAAGTAGACGAACAGCAGACGGCTGCTGCTAGAACATCCTCGACTGCGTTTCTGCCAGAGGCAGCCAAATCTGGAAACGAGTATCACCAGGCTTCGAGGAAACCTGAATATTCCCGCGGTGCTTTCGGACGATGCGCTGGACTGTATCCAAACCCAGGCCGGTGCCTTCACCGACACCTTTTGTAGTAAAGAAGGGCTCAAAGATATGGGCCTCGACCTCGGGTGAAATGCCCGGCCCATTGTCACCGATCTCTACAACGACACAGTCGTCCTGCCGATAGGTGCGAACACGCAGTTCGCCTTTTCCATTCATGGCGTCAATAGCGTTGTCGATAATGTTGGTCCACACTTGATTTAGTTCACTGCCGAATGAATTCACCAGCAAGGGGACTTTCTGGTAATCGCGCTGAACCGTAACTCCATGCTTCAGTTTGTAATTCAGAATGGTCAACGTGGTTTCCAGGCTCTTGACGACGTCCACGTTCTGAACCGGAGCTTGATCCATAAACGTGTATTCCTTGATGGCGCGAACCAGGTCTGAGATCCGCGTAGTGCTGCTCTCAATCTCGTTGAGCAGGTCCGCAATCTCGATGGAAGCTCCAATTCTAATCAGGGCGGCGCGCGCGGTCACGGTGTCGAGATGGGCGAACAGGGAGGTCAGTACTTCTATACTCACGTTCTTTCGGGCCAGGCCGGAAGCCAGCTGCCATAAATCGCTTTGGCCGTGCCTGCGCAACAGAGAATCAATCTCATCTTCAAGGCTGCTGGCGGTCAGAGCATCGGGCGGAGGATCATGCTGTTCTGTCAGGGAAGCTTCCAGTCTTTCAATTTCGGCTTTTTGTGCGGCGGTCAATTCCCTGCGGCCCAGTTCGTGGCTGGCATTGCGGATGCGTATCAAAGTTTCACGCAACTGGCTTGCCGCCCGCCGGGCGGCGGATGCGGGATTGTTCAACTCGTGAGCGAGTCCGGCGGAGAGCTTACCGAGCGATGCCAGGCGCTCGCGCTGTTGCTCGATACGCGTGACTTCGCGGATGCGGTCCGACATCAGAGCGACAAGGCGTTTGGCCAGTTCCGGCATCTTCTGAATCAGGGCGGTGAATTCTGAGGCGGGAAAGCGAAGTAGCCGCGTCTGTGTAAGCGCACGGCCGGTGACAGTGGCATTCTTCATGCGAGAGAAAGGCAGCTTGCCAAAGATTTCGCCCGTCCCCATCTCGAACACGACGGTTTCACCGCTCAGTTCGCCGCGGCCTTGTACCTGCCCTTCCATGATGACGAACATCGCTTCTGCGGGCTCGTGCTGGCGCACGAACACATCGCCGGGCGCAAGAAGAAGTTCACGAGACTGGCTAAGGAACCAGGAAATCTGGTCTTCCGGCAGATCGGCAAATGCCGGAACGCGCAACAGTTCTGAATTTTCGATCATTTAGACCTTGCTTAGGTACTGATGAATGAATTGCACCGCCACCGAACCCTCGCCGACGCCGGAGGCCACTCGCTTCACCGAACCATGGCGAACATCGCCGACGGCGAAGATTCCTGGAATGTTCGTTTCCAGCAGAAAAGGGTCGCGGTCAAGTTTCCAGCTGCTGGGACGCTTGCCGTCCTGCAGCAGGTCGGGCCCGGTCAGCACAAAGCCGCGATAGTCGCGCTCGACCAGCTCTCCCAGCCATTCGGTTCGCGGCAATGCGCCGATGAAGATGAACATCGCGCTCGCCGGCACACGCTCAACTTTGCCGGTATCGGAACAAAGGACGGAGATTTCTTCCAGGTGCGAATCACCATGCGCCTCGACTACACAGGCGTGCGCCCAAAGAGAGATGTTCGGGGTCTGCTCGATCTGATCAATCAGATATTGTGACATCGTGGCTGACAGCGAAGCGCCGCGCACCAGAATGACGACGCGGTCGGCATACTTGGCGAAATGCATGGCGGCCTGGCCAGCGGAATTGGCGCCTCCCACCACATAAACGAGCTCTCCTTTGCAGGAGATCGCCTCGGTGGCGCCGCCGCCATAGTAGATTCCCGCGCCTTGCAGGCGATCGACGCCAGGGGCTTCCAGCCTGCGCCACTGCACTCCAGTCGCAATCATCAGCGCATGACAAGAGATCTCATTTCCGTCGGCGAGTTTAATGATCCGATAGGAGCCCTCCGTGCGCACCCCAACCGCTTCCTGGGGCGCCAGGATTTCGACTCCGAAGCGCTGTGCCTGGACCACGGCGCGGCGGGCCAGGTCCATGCCACTCAGACCGGTGGGAAAGCCGAGATAGTTTTCAATGCGGGAACTCATTCCCGCCTGGCCACCGGGCGCTTCCCTCTCAATCATGACGGTGTGCAAGCCTTCAGAAGCTCCGTACACACCCGCCGCCAAGCCGGCCGGGCCGCCCCCAATAATCGCAAGATCATAGAAAGTAGTTTGCGCGCGGGTCCTCAATCCGACCTTCTGCGCGACTTCCGCGGGCATGCTTTCGAAAAGCCTGGTGCCATCAGGAAACAGCACAATGGGAATGTTCGCGGCCTCGGGGCCGAGCGCGTCGAGCAGGCGCTTGGTCTCGGAGTCATTGGCAGAAAGTTCCACATCGATCCACTGGTAAGGGACGCGATTGCGCGCCAGGAAGTCGCGCAGTTCGTAAGATCGCGGGGACCAGCGCGTTCCCAGGACCCGAATGCCTTCGAACTTGGGCCGGTATGAAGCTTGCCAGTCGTCCAGCAGATCGTCCAGTTGCGGATAGAGGTGCTCGGCCGGGGGATCCCAGGGCTTGGTGAAGAAGTAATTGATATTGGCCTCGTTGATGGCGCTGATCGCCGCGTGAGTATCGGCGTATGCGGTCAGCAACGCGCGCTTGGCTTCGGGATAGATCCTCATGCCTTCCTGAAGGAAATTCACTCCATCCATTCCAGGCATGCGCTGATCAGCGAGCAGAAGGGCCACACTTTCGTTGCGGAGCTTCAACTGGCGCAGCAGGTCAAGGGCCCCCTGGGGAGAATCGCTGCCCATAACCCGGTACTCTGCGCCGTACTGATTGCGCAAGTCGCGCTCAATTGCCCGCAAAACATCGGTATCGTCGTCCACACTTAACAAAACTGGTTTGGCCATGAATGATCCGACAGAAAACGCTTTTTCCCACGTGAATACGTTGATTAGATCAAGAAAATCAAAATTGGTCGCTTTAAGTGTTCCAATTAGTTTGGGCGGAGCGGGAGCGTATTCTGACTGGCCGCGAGACGATTGGCCTCGGCTTGTTCGGCGGCACCAAGCTGCGTGTTGCCCATCAGCTGATAGATTTCCGCCATGGAACGATGCGGCTCAGGCTCGAGCGGACGCAGCGCCGCTGCTTCCCGGAGATAGTTGAGCGAATCGGAATACTGCTTGGCGGCCCGGTTCTGCCGTGCCAGGTCGAGAGTGCTCAAGTACAGCAACTGCTCGGTTGCCGGATCGCCGGCATTCAACTGGTGAGCATGGCGTAGTGCTTCGTGCCCCTCCTTCAACTGTCCCGATTTCAGGAGCACCGACCCATAAAGTGCATTCAATTGGAACAAGTCAGGCCAGCGTTTCAACGCCGTTTCCAAAGCCGAACGCGCCCGGTCGGACTGGTTCAGTTGGAAGTACGTGAGGGCGAGATTGTATTGGGTCTGGGGCGAGTGCGGCGCCAGCTCGGCGGCCCGCTGCAGGGGCTTCAATGCGGCCTCGGGCTGGCGGTGCTGGCCATAGAGTGAACCCAGTTCGGTCAGCTTGTCCGCGTTGTTGTCGTCGTAAAGCTGATCACAGATAGGACGCGCTTCCTCGAGCGGACCAGAGTCCAGTTTCCGCGCGCATTCCAGCCTCACCTTGCTTTCATCATTGTTACGCTGGCGCACGCTCTCTGAAAGTGCCAAGGTCTTGCGCGCTTCCTCTTCCCGTCCTTGCTTGCGGTAGACCAATCCCAGTTGGTACGAAATTCGGGCATCTCGCGGGTTCAGCTTGACCGCATCCTCAAGCCATTTCGCGGCCTCGGCAAGTTCGCCGTTCTTGAAATAGGCAAAGCCAAGGTAGTACGCCGTATCCGGGAACGGCGGTTCTTTCGCCGCGAGGTTCAAGTCGTGAATGGCAGCCTGAAAATTACGTGCGTCCACCTCCAGCCTGCCGAGGTAATACATCACATTGGGATGGTCTCCGGTGGCCTGGCGGACGGCTTCGAATTCGCGGCGCGCTTCCTCGGGCTTGTTGTCCTGGAACAACGCTACCGCCAGCGGGAAACGCGCGCGAAGCACGAGAGCAGGATCGATGGCCAGCGCGGCCCGGAACTCATTGGCGGCTTGCTCGTAGCGGTCCTGCTTCAACGCCTCGTAGCCCATGCTGACGTGACTATCAGCGGACTCCTGTGTTGCCGGATTGGTTTGCTGGGGGCGGGCCGAAGTTGCAAGTACCAGACTCAGCACACAGGTCAAAGAAAACATTCGAACGCGTTTCTCGGCCAATAAAAGCAGTTCCACCCACCAAGGACGCCCGGTTACCCAAGGGCGCAGGGCAGGCGACGAGCGAGGGCGCGCGTCTCCGTGAACGGACAAGGGCTGAAGCATAGGCCTTCACAGGCGGCGGGATGCCTTGGCAATCAGGGCTGCCGCTCTGTTCTTTATATCCGATATCTCCTGTGCTGTGGCGGTTGAAATGTAATCGCGTACCAGTTCGCCGCAGTGCTCACGTACCTGGTCATAGGCAGCGGGGTCTTCTCCCCGGGCCGCAAGCAACGTTTTCAGCCAATGCTTTCCGTATCCGGCATGCATGGTCTCGTCGGCCCAGTCAAAATCCATATCGTGCTCGCTGAGCCCGTCTCCATACTCGCGGAAACGTTGCGCGCGCACCAATTTGTGCTTGATGTTCTTGGTTTCGAAAAAATAGAGCATACCCAGCCGGTAAATCGGATCTTGACCGGAGGCGCTGTCGTAGATGTAGGTCCCGAGCGGAATCTCGCCGGGATCGAAACCCCAGGACCTGAGACGCTCGTATCCCATCTGGCAATGACGGGATTCGTCATAGGTCCAACGGGCGGAATCGTGGATCCACTCCCAGGGAAGGACGTCGGCAAACGAACTCAGCATAAGTCCACCGGCTTCGATCGCCCAAACTTCGTTGAGGTGACTGATGGCGGAACGAAGCTGCAGAAGCAGACCTTCGCCGTAGGGATAGGAGGAATCCACAATGTCGGGCCAGTAGAAACGGCAGGGCCAGAAGCGTGGATCCCGCGCAGGACGATCGGGAATACGGTAGGCCATCGTCCCCGGCAAAGAATCGTCCCGCAGGCTCTGGCGAGCTTGCTCGACGCCAACGCCGCCCATCTGTTCAAGCGCTTGTGCAAGCGCCTTTGTCCGGAGGCTCGCAATCTCCGCCGACTCGGGACAGCGCGCGAGTTCTGACGCCGCCCAGCTTTCAAACGCGGCGATCTGCTCCTGCTTCTCGGCGAGAGCGAGAGTCAGGAATCGATGGGTGGGTCCGTCGGCGATAATGTCGGAGGACGACAGATATTGGCGATACGCATCGTGGAGAGCAGGCAAAAAGACCTTGGCCAAGGCCGATAAGAGCGCGGCCACCGAGGGGGACTGCCGTAGCGAACTGAATAACGTGACCAGGGCATGGTCGGAGCCTTCTTCTTCCAGCAGCCGGCTGGGGAAGCGCAGCTCAAACACACGGTTGCGTAAGGCATGCGCGGTTTCGGCGCACTGCCAGATACAACGTGCCATTCCAATTTTTATTTCGAGGGGAGCGATCAGCGGGATCCACGCCGCCTGCGCAACCAGGAGCGCCCGCTCACAGAAGAAGAACCGTTTCAGCAAGTGCGCGGTGTCGAGGCGCATCCATCTCGCGCGAGGCTGCGTGCTCAGAATGAATTGGGAGCCCTGCGCCATATGTGTGCGCTCAACTCAGAAGCGGTTACTTAGTGCAACAACCGCGACCGCAATAACCAGGACCAGCAAGCCGCGATTCAAAAGGCGGCGCGCCGCCGCCGGAGACTCTCTCCACTCGCCCCTCCACAAACCCCAGATATTTCCCATCACAATGGACAGCGAGATAAAGAGCGGCCAGCCTACGATCAATCCCAACTTCCCGAGCTTGGCGGCACCTGCGCCATAGAGATAAAAGCTCGCAATCCACATCAGCGCCATCCCGGCACTCAGACCCAGATTGCGAACGGTTTCGCCACCCCAGTACGCCGCGGCTGTGCCCCTGCTGATCATCAAGTACAGGCAGTACCCGAAGTTTACGACAAATCCCGCCGTGAACAGGAGCGCCCAGACTACATTTCCAGAAGACGCTTCCGAGATGCCAAGGCCGGTTGCGGCCCGCGTCACGTTTCCGCCGAAGGCGACTCCGACATTCGGCAGACAGGAAAGAACTCCTGCGAAGATGCACAGGATCAGACCGCTGCGAAAGCTGCCCTCGGCGCTGACGCCTTGGCTGGGAGCTCTTCGCGAGCCCGCCATCGAACAGAGGACGATTCCGAAAATCACCAGCGCAGTCCCAGCCAGAAGCAACAGTCCCCTGTGCGTGAGTAAGGTTTGAGGGAAAAAGACAAGCAGAGGAATCAGTGCTCCCAGAGCCGCGATCAGGCCCATGATCACGGGATATCCAAGAGCCATGCCCAGGCGGTCCATGCCCAGGCCAAACAAGATGGCGCCGACTCCCCAGCCTGCCCCAAAGAGCGCGAGGATGAGCCTATCGCGGCCCGGCGAGGCCCGATAGACAGCAAAGATGTCCGGGACAAGCAGCAGGGTGATGATCCAGTTGAATACAAACATTCCCAGCAGGGAAAACGTGGCCCAGGTATGTTCCCAAGCCCAGCGTCTTACAAACGTCATGGGAAGAATAAAGGTGCCCTGCAAGAGCGCCGCCGTAAGAACCAGGACGAAACCGGTGAATAGGACCATTTCAGTTGGGAAATGCCAGTGGCCGGCGATGGTAGCACGGGAGCCATCTTGCTAGTAACTTGGGTTGACATCGAGCCTGGACTTGGCCCCCTGCAACTCCAGCATGATCGCAACCGCAGAGCTGGTGCCCACCATGTCTGCTCCTGCGTTGAGCAGGTCCCGCACTTGCGGGAAGGTCTTGATCCCTCCGGAAGCCTTGACACCGATGTGGGCCGGCGCGATCTTGCGCAGCCAGAGAATCTCATCGGGCGATGCGACCCCCACCATCCCGCTGCTGGCATTTTTCAAAAAGGCAACGCCGGCTTCGAGGCAGAGAAAGACGGCGCGTTCCCGTTGCGCAGCATTCAGCAATGGCAACTCGAGCATGACTTTGACCGGGATGCCGCCTGCGCCTCGTACCACGCCCGCAATGTCAGCGGCATACTCTTTCTCCATACCGGAGAGCAGCCAGCCAACATTAGGCATGAGGTCCAGTTCCTGAGCGCCGTCCTGTGCGAGCCGGCCGGCCTCATAAGCTCTCCCGGCGGAAGTCATGGTGCCGAACGGGAGGTCGATAAACGATGCGACCTTAATGCCCGAGCCGCGCAAGGAATTTGCAGTTTCTCGAACCCAGGCGCCAGGAATCATAGCCGCGTTGAATCGGTACGCGAGACAGTCCGCGATGTGCCGTTCCCATTGTGCCCGCGTCAGCGTATTGGAAATCAGCGTGGATTGGATTTTGCTCGCGAGATCTGCATGCTGGAATTGAGGTTCCATATCGCTTCAGCTTGCGCCGTCGGCTCGACTTTGCAAGCCCAGCCACTGCGGCGCCGTGAGCCGTTGGCTGCGATAGTAGGCAGCCACCTCGCCGCGATCGGGCAAGGCGGGAACAACTCCCTCTCTGGTCACTGCCAAGCCGCCGGTTACCGCCGCAAAGCGGACCGCCTCTTCAAGCGGAGCTCCGAATGCTAGAGCCGCCGCCAGGCCCGCATTGAAAGCATCACCTGCCCCGGTCGTATCCACGGCGGAGACCTCGATCGCCGGCACGTGAACTGATGATGACGCATTCACGACCAAAGCGCCTTTTTCGCCAAGCGTCACGATCACGGTCTTCACGCCAAGGCGGATTAACTCTCGCGCGACCTGTTGCGGATCGCGCGCAGACTGGCCCTTGTGCCCCGCCAGGACCGCGGCTTCGGTTTCATTGGGCGTGAGGATGTCGACACTCTGCAACAACGAGGCCGGGACCGGCCGGGCGGGGGCGGGATTCAGGATGGTGATGGCTCCCTGTGCACGACCCAGCCTCATCGCTGCCTCAGCGGTTTCGACCGGGATCTCCAACTGCGTAAGTACAACAGCGACTGAGTCGAACACGGGACTAGAGGCGCTGACGTCTTCCGAACTCAGCAATTCGTTCGCGCCAGGATCGAGCACGATGCAATTGTGACCGGTGGACGCTTCGACGGTGATGAATCCCACTCCCGTCGGTGCATCGGCCGTGCGTTGTACATGACTGGTATCAATACCCTCGTCACGATAGAGGCCGAGCGCTCCTTCGCCAAAGGAATCTTCGCCAACCTTGGCAACGAAACTCACCTTGGCTCCAAGCCGGGCGCACCCGATGGCCTGGTTCGATCCCTTTCCACCGAAATCCACCCGATAACCGCTTCCCAGCAGGGTTTCACCGCGTCCAGGAAGGCGCTCGGCCTTCATGGTCAACCCGGTTGCATAACTGCCGACAACGGTAATTCGCGGAGCGTTCAATCGCATCTTCACTCAGCTGAAATCGGAAAGCGGTAGCCTAACACAGCCTGGTTGCGCCAGCCTCACGGGAAAGGACTAGCGCTTCTCGAGCGCCAACTGGCGAATCTGGTTGAGATAGCCGACGTAAATGGGGATGGGGATGTCGGGCGAATCGCCATCGTTCAGGAAGTGCTCGAGGCGAATCTCCAACGGGATTGAGGTGATCACCTGTCGAAATCTCGGCATTTGCAGATACTTGACGCGCCAGATCTCCAGCATGAGGGAACGAAACTCCTCGCTGATGAACCCCATGCGGCGGTCGCCAAGGTACACGGCGTCGAAGTGCTGGGCCGCGAGCATCTTCCGCAAAGGGCTCTCTGGTGGCGAGAAGAAGTAGACCAGGTGAAAGGTGTCGGACAGATCTCCCCAGAGGACTTTTTCTTCCAGTGCTGTGAAACGGAAAGGCGTGTTGCCACGCTGCTGCGCCTGCCGGGCACGATCGTCGTCGCGCAAATTGTGCCGCGTTAATTCCTGATCAAACCATTGCAGCTTGTCTTTTGCCAGGTTGGAGCGCAGAAATTCGATTGCGTAAGCATTCGGGAGATAGAGTTGGGGATCGTCATCGAGGCGCTTGAGCCACGCATTCCAGTCCTGCTGCTGAAAGTGACGAATCAATTCGCGGAGGTTTCCAACACTGGTCTCGGGATGAAACTTGACCGCTTGCCAGAAGTGCTCAGTGGAATCGTAGGTGGAACCGTAAAGTTCAATCCCCTCAGCAATGGGATACCAGTTGGAGAGCACTCGGCCGGGAATGGAAGGCGAGGCGCTCCAGCAGTTCAGAGAATGCAGCCACTTCTCCTGCACAGAAAGAAATGCGTCCGAATACCCGGCGGGAACCGGTTGCTTCACCTGCGCCAGGGCTTGACGGAGTTCGGCGGGAGTATGCGTGATCAGGGTCTCGAGCGGGCGCTCGTCGAGCATGGAAACCACTCGACTTTCAATGCCGCGGCGCAATAAGTCGCGGGCAAGGTCCCGCTGCTGAGCGTCGTTGAGTTTCCATCGGCGTGTCTGAGAGGCGATGTACGGAAACATCTCAGCCAGAGATTTGAATTCGATGAAACCATGCAGGGCGAACGAAACCGGCTGCTCGTTCTTGGTGATGATCGTGGAAGGCGTAACCAGCGCCTGAAGTGAGATCTGCTGCGCTGCTAGCGAGAGATCGAGAGAGAGCAAAAGAAATAACGTTCCCAGAAATGCCTTGCAGCCAGTTCGCCGTCGTACCATGCCGCTCCTTTGCAGAAAACACCAGCGCTGGAAGCACTAGTGGCGTTTGTCCCCGGGGCCCCGACGATCTTACCCCAGAGCATTCGTGCCGGCCCGCCGTATCAAAGCCGACCAGAGGAAGCAGGGTCGCGAGCCGTGGAATTCTTGACCCCCGGCGAACGCGGCTGTTAGTTTACGTCCACCAACGACGCAGGAGTTCGATTCTGAGCGGGCCAAAGAAAAAGGAAAAGAGCTTTCCGACGGACGAGGCCCGTCGCAAGTTCCTGATACGCTCCTGCCAGGCTGCCGGCGCTGCGCTGATTCCTCGCAACCTGCTGGCCTTTCCCTTTTGGAACCCTCCCCAAGAGGCTCGACAAAGTGAATTTCATCTGCATCCGCGTTATCGAGTACAAACCCCTCTCGAGGCGACGCTGCAGAAGGTCAAGGCCGGGTCGGACCAGTTCATCACCGAAAAGTATGCCAATCAGATTGGCGACATCCTGCGGCGGTGGAGCTCGGAGCTGCGTCAATCACCACCCAGCCTGCGGGCGATCCAAGAGTTTTTGGCCTCCGATTTTTCCGGTGCGTCGCTGGCGCCGGTTGAGAACAAGAAGGTGCGATCCGGGAGCATCGAAGTTCAGAAGCGCACGTTTCGCGAGGCCGTGTCATTGGCGCGAGATGCTTTCGTCGCGGAATTGAAATCGGAAATCGCGGGGTTTGCCCGTATCCTGACGGCAGATTTTCAAATTACCGGCATCCGGCTTCAAGGCGATGAGACTGTGCACACACGTGTTCTGTATGAACAGGTTGGCACGGGGGCAGACTTTCATCGCGAGCAGCGAGTGGGCAGCTGGGACATCGCATGGAGATTTTCCAACAATTCAGTCCAAGCCTATCGCTGGCGTGTGCTCGAAGAGAGCAGGAGCTGCGCAACGGCTCCGGTGTTCACCGATATCTCTTCCGTGACGCTGGGAGGCAACGCTTCCTACCATCAGCAACTTCTGCATGGGTCCGACTATTGGCGCACGATCCTTGACGGAGCCAGCGGGATTGATATTTACGGGCACAATGGGGTGTCGCTCGGGGACATTGACAACGACGGTCTCGACGATCTTTATGTTTGCCAGCCTGCGGGTCTTCCCAACCGGCTTTACCGCAATGGCGGCGATGGCACGTTTCAGGACATCACCGAAACATCCGGCGTCGGAATTCTGGAAAACACGGCCTGCGCATTATTCGCAGACGTGGACAATGATGGCCGTCAGGATCTGATCATTGTACGCACCAATGGTCCGGTGCTTTTTGTGAACCAGGGTGGGGGCAAGTTCCGGGAACAGCCTGACGCGTTCCGCTTCGCCAATGCTCCGCAGGGGACCTTTACTGGCGCAGCGATTGCGGACTATGACCGCGATGGCTGGCTCGACGTTTATTTCTGCCTCTATGCCTATTACCAGGGCACGGACCAGTACCGGTACCCAAGTCCCTACTACGACGCGCAAAACGGGCCGCCGAATTTCTTAATGCGAAACAACCGCGATGGAACGTTTCGTGACGTCACCGGCGAGTCAGGACTCAATCAGAACAACACCCGCTACAGTTTTTGCTGCGCCTGGGCCGACTACGACAACGATGGTTGGCCAGACCTGTACGTGGTAAACGATTTTGGACGCAAGAACCTGTACCGGAACAATGGCGACGGAACCTTCACGGACGTCGCAGCGGCCGCGGGCGCAGAGGATGTTGGCGCGGGAATGTCTGTGTCGTGGTTTGATTTCGATAACGACGGCGCTGAAGATCTGTATGTCGCCAACATGTGGACGGCTGCCGGGGAGCGAATCTCGGCGCAGGAAGCCTTCCAGAAGGACAACTCTGCTGCCGTGCGCATGCTGTACCAAAAACACGCGATGGGGAATTCCCTGCTCAGGAATCAATCGGGCGCCTTCCGCGATTTCACGGCCACGGCCGGAGCGGGCAATGGCCGCTGGTCATGGTCGAGCGATGCCTGGGATTTTGATCACGACGGCCATTCTGATCTGTACGTGACGAACGGCATGATCTCAGGCCCTTCTCAGGATGACTTGAACAGCTTCTTCTGGCGGCAGGTGGTCGCGAACTCCCCTCAAGCTGCAAGGCCCTCGCGCAACTACGAACAAGGATGGAGCGCGATCAATGAACTGGTTCGGGCTGACGGCACCTGGAGCGGCTACGAACGGAACGTCTTCTATGCCAACAATGGCGATGGCACGTTTTCGGATGTGTCGGGCACGGTGGGACTGGATTTTGTGGAAGATGGGCGGTCCTTCGCGCTGGCTGATTTCGACCATGATGGGCGACTGGAAGTGTTCCTCAAGAATCGCAATGGACCACAGTTGCGCGTTTTGAGGAATGTAATGCGGGACCTGCCGGCAGCGATTGCATTTCGCTTGGAGGGTGTAAAAAGCAACCGGGACGCAATTGGAGCGGTGGTGACGGTTGAAACGGGGGTCGGAAAGCAGGTTCGATTTCTGCGGGCTGGATCGGGATTCCTGTCGCAGCATACGAAAGAACTTTTCTTCGGATTGGGCGAAGGCCATGGCCCGGTGCATGCCACCATTCGCTGGCCCCACGGCTCGGTGCAGCGCCTGGGGGAAGTCCCGCCCAACCACAGGATCTGGGTCAAGGAGGGCTCTGCGCCGTCGCGACTGGAACCGTTCAGGCCGGGTCAACACGGAGCTTCGTCGTTCTCTGAGTCGTCCGCGTCCAAGACGCTCCCTACCGAAGTTTCAACCTGGCTGCTGGCGCCGGTTCTTGCACCTGACTTTGAACTGCCAGACCGTTCGGGACGGAAGGTGAAGCTCTCGGCGCTACGGGGTCAACCGGTGCTGCTCAATTTGTGCATGTCTGAGTCGAGCGATTGCAAGCGGCAATTGAAAATCTTCGAAGAAGCTGCTGTGCACGCGACAAATGCGGGGCTCAAGATCGTGGCCGTGAATTTTGATCAGGCAGAGAGCTTGCGAGGTCGGGGTTTTTCGCACGAGCACCCGATGATATCTGCTCTGCAAGGATCCGAAGACGTAGCCAGTGTTTACAACATCCTTTACCGTTACCTGTTCGACCGGCACCGCGACCTGACATTCCCTATCTCGTTCCTGATTGATCCAAAGGGTGAGATCGTCCGCGTGTATCAGGGACTTACCCGGACATTCGAGCAGGACGCGCAGCAAATTCCGCAAAACGACGCAGAGCGGGTGCGAACGGCATTACCCTTCCCCGGAATCCATTATTCTGAGTTCGGCCGCAACTATCTTTCATTTGGGTCTGCTTTCTTCCAGCGCGGTTATTACGACCAGGCGGCAGATGCATTTCGGGCAGCGCTGCGCGATGATCCCTCGAGCGCCGAAGCCCGCTATGGAATCGGCAGCGTTCTGCTGCAGCAGAACAAAAATCCTGAGGCTCGCGAACAGTTTGAAGCAGTTCTCAAATTGCCGCCGGGCTATCCGGAAACGCTGCCCAACACCTGGAATAACCTTGGCATTGTGGCGACTCGCGAACAACGCTTCGAAGATGCCGTGCAGCATTTTCAGCGCGCGCTCGAACTCAACCCTGAACATCTGATTGCTTTGGATAACCTGGGCAACGCGTATCGCGAATTGAAGCAATGGGATAAGGCACAGCAGGTGCTGGAGCGGGCGGTTTCGGTTGCACCGGAAGATCCCGAGGCCAATTACAACCTGGGAATGGTGCTCGCGCAGAAAAACGACACAGCCCGGGCTGAGGAGTTTCTGAAGAAGTCGTTACAGTTCCGCCCCGACTATCCTGAGGCACTCAACAATCTGGGGATTCTCTACCTGCGCACGGAACGGGTGGATGAAGCAGTGGCGCTCTTCGAGAAGTGCATTCAGGTACAGCCCGGGTTCGATAAATCGTATCTCAGTCTTGCAAGGGTCTATGCGATCCAAGGCGATCGCGACAAAGCTCGCGCCATCCTTCTGCAGCTGCTCGCCCAGCATCCGGAGCACCAGCAGGCGTCCCAGATGCTGGAGCAACTGAAGCAGTAGTCAGCGCTCCGGCGGCGGCGTGGGAGCTTTCAACAGGTCCACGAACACCTTGTAGAACTTCTGGAGATCGAGATCCACCTGAATCTCGACCGGCTTGATGTCCAGCTTGGGTTTATCTTTATCGTTCCAGGTCAGGATGTCGCCATAGCCTGCACCCTCACTCAAGTCAACGTCCATGTAACGTGTTTCGCTCTTCGTGATCAGGCTGGGATCGAGCCACGCCGCCGCGGCCAACTCATCCCACAGATAATTGTATTTCCCCCACAGCCTCGTGTAGCTGCCAATGTAGCGCGCGGATGGCGTGTCGCCACTCTTAATCTGGTTGATCAGCTCATTGCTCAACCTGGTCTTCACCGAGATGTCGACCGGGGTGCAGACAATCTTCTTCCAGGGCGCACGCAGAACGATGTGCGCAGCCTCGGGATCGAACCAGATATTGAATTCATGGCGGGGCGTGTTGATGAATTCAGGATCGTCGGTTTGCGGATTGAGGCTCGCACCCATGAAGACAAGTTCCCTGGCCAGGCTGGCGAATTCGGGATCAATGCTTTGGGCCAAGGCAAGATTGGTCATGGGCCCGCCGGCATAAATCGTGATCTCTCCGGGAAATTTATGCACCATGCGTATGAGGAAGTGCGCGGCGTCCTCGTCGGCGGCTTTCGTCGTGGGCTTGCCTTCGGGCATGTCGCCCAACTGATCGGGTGGATGATAGAACTTCGGCGTCCACGCTCCCAGCCACGTCACCGATCCGTATCTCTGCTCCCACAACTCGGTTTCCTGCTTGCGGCGGACCAGCGGTAGTTCAGCCCCGCGGAAGACCGGGATGTCGGATCGCCCGATCAGTTCCAGCATGCGCAAGGTGTGAGCTACTTCGGAAGTGAGCCAGGCATCGCCGGTCACCACCGTGATGCCCAGGACCTCCGTCTGCGGTGACTGGATCAGCAATAACATGGATTGCTGATCGGTGCCGCCTGGGCCCGCGGCATCCTGGTCAATGATGACTTTACGGCGTTGCTGAGACCATGCGTTCAGCGAAGTTGCCAGCAAGAGGGCAACGAAACAAAAACGGAACACTCTCATGTGCACCCCGGATCGGAATAAACCGCGTCTACTGCTTGCCTGCTAACCTGCCGATGAGCATGGCGAAAAATTTCGGGGAATCCACATCAATGCCCACCTGCGCGTTGGGCACATACTTATCGCGTAAAACCGGAGAAGTTCGCGTGCCCGCGAGTGTAGGAGCCGAGCCGCGGATCTGCATTCTTGCCGCGGCTTCCTTTTCCATCTCCGGCTTACGCTGCAAATCGCCTGCCGTCGGACTATACCCGAGGGTCTGCCCCGCAGTCAGTTCACCGGTGGTCTCGACATCCACATAGTAGTCTTTCCATTTCACCAAGGAAGGATCAATGAAGGCGGCGACGGCAAGCGAATCGTGCATGTTGGGTCCAACCGTGAAACCCTGCGATCGAGTGTGATCAATCGCGTTGCGAGCAATCTTGGCAGCGGCCTGGCTCACCGGATTCTGCGCTGCTTGCAAGGTCTTATAGTGCTCATCGGTCAACGAAGTCTTGCGTGTTATATCAAGCCCCACCATCTGGATGGGAATTCCTGACTGGAAAACGATGCGCGCGGCTTCGGGGTCGACGTAGAGATTAAACTCAGCGGCGGGCGTGATATTGCCGCCGGATAAGGAGCCTCCCATCATCACCAGGCTCTTGATCAAGCCGGCAAGCTCGCCATCGGCGTTCAGGGCTGCCGCGACGTTGGTCAGCGGCCCCAGCGTGATCAGGCTGACTTCATGAGGGTACTTGCGCACGATTTGCCGGATCATCTCCGCCGCGGGCTCTGCCACAGGCTTGAGCTTCGGCTCGGGGAACACCGCGCCGCCGAGCCCGTTTTCGCCGTGCGCATACTGCGCGGTTACCAGTCGCCGCATCAGGGGGACCCTGGCGCCCGCCGCCACTGGAATGTCGCTCCTTCCCGCAATCTCCACCATGCGGAGTGCGTTGGGCAAGGTGAAGTCCAGGGGAACATTACCGGCGACAGGAGTGATCGCTTCGATGTTTAGTTCTGGCGACCGCATCGCCAGCAGCAGGGCGAGGGCGTCGTCAACGCCGGGATCGGTATCAATGATGACCCGCTGCGCTCCCTTGGGGCTGGACTCTTCCCTGCCTTCGCTCGATCCGAAAGCCGAGGGGGTCAGAGCGCCCGCCAATCCTGCGGCGGAGGTAGCGACAAACTCGCGCCTGGTGACTTGAAACGGCTGCTTCAAATCCATGCCAACTCCTTCCTGGTGATGATGTCTCTTTAATGCGAGGCCTTCGGCGGCTGCGTCATCAATTTGATGTAGAGGTCGTAAAGCTTCCTCGTGTCCACCTCAAACTGGACCGTCGCGATTCGCTCGTACGGCGGGACCTGCGCCTTGGGGTCCCAGAACAAGGTTTCGCCGTAACTCGGGCCATGATCGACGTCAATATCAACGTAGAGTTGCTTCTGGCCGGTAATCATAGAAGGATCGATCATGGCCGCGGCCGAAAGCTCGTCCCACATGAAGCTGTCGGCATAATACCTGGTCAGGTATTGCGCGACGGGAGTGTCTGACTTCGCGATGGCCGCCTTAACCTCAGGATTGACCCGAGTCTTCACCGAAACGTCAATGGGAGTGATGGTGATTTTTTTCCACGGCGCTCGCATGGTGATGCGGACCGACTCGGGGTCAAACCACCAGTTGAACTCTCGGCGTCCATCAATGGTGTTAATGCCACCCTGGTCCGCGTACATCCCGCTGCCCATCAAGACCAGTTCTTTCGCCAAGGTGGCGACCTCGGGATCCAGGCGCAATGCGAGTGCGATATTGGTGAGCGGCCCTCCTGCCCAAATCACGACTTGTCCGGGATACTGATGCACCATTCGCACGATAAAGTGAGCGGCGGTGTCCTCAAGTGGCTTGGTATGAGGAGTTCCCTCGACCAGCTCCGGCACAACATCGGGATCGTGATAGGCCTGCCGGAACGCCGGCGTGGTCGCGCCGGTGTTCCTGGAGAAATCCGTCCAGCACCCCTTGTAACGAAATTTCCCGTAGAGGTTTTCCCAGCGCTCAGTTTCTTCTTTCGAATTCAGCAGCGGAAACTCGGCCCCTTGAATCACGGGCACGTCGGTGCGGCCTGCGATTTCAAGCAGGCGCAGAGTGCGCTGCGTTTCCTCCTTGACCCATTGATCGCCGCTCACGGTAGTGATACCGAGCACATCGAACTTATCCGATTGCAGGAAGATCAGGATGGACTGCATGTCGGTGGTAGCCGGGCCACGCGCATCCTGATCGACAATGACTTTGATCTTCTCGGCCCACGATGCCTCACCCAGTAAAAATATGGCGATCAATGAAAGCACAACGCCGAACCGAAGTTTCATCGCGACAGGTCCCCTTGTTGATTTGCCTTGGCCGTCGGCGGAATGAGAAGGCAGCCGTCGCCGGGAAAGAAGGTGGATTGTAATTGCTGCGGCCGAACTACGTACAGATATATTGTCCTCTAATTCCGAAGGGGATTTCAGTCGGGGTCCACCGTAATGCTGCGAACAGTGAATCCGCCACGCAACCTCATCGGGTGGATGACTCCATGACATGGCGAAATGACCCAAACTCATGGCCCTTGACCCAGGGCACCTCCGACGTGCGTTTTCGAGTGCGGCAACGCACAGCCCAAGATTGGCATCCTGAGTAGCTGTATCCGGTGCATGCGTCGCGCGAGCGTTTGCGCCCAGGAGAAACATATGAAGGTTAGCGACCGCATTCCTGCCGTGGCCGGGTTTGTCGCCGCCATTATGGCGATCCTCTCATTCGCGGCCGGCACACTGAACGCGCAGCCAGGCGTCAGGACTGCTTCAGACGGCACGAACGTTATTCTCAAGAATGTCACATTGATTTCGACCACCTTTGGAACCAATGTGGGACCGGTGACGGTGGCCTGTTCACCCAGTTTTTGCGAGAACCTTGGAGGGTTCCTGACGCCCTCAGTGCTTCATGTGATCTGCCCCCAACCAGCAGGCGCCACCTGCACGTACTACGTGCACCTGGAGACACAAGCAGCCGCAACCGCAAATGACAGCGGTATATTCCAATTTTCAGTCGACGGTGTCGCGCCGAAGCCTGGCCCCACAGATATTCATGGCTTTTTCGTCTGGGACACGGCGGATCCAAACTCGACCGTGATGCAGGCGCGTTCGTATGCAGTAGTCGCGCACGTGACCAATGCAAAAGATAACCAGGCTCACAGCATCGACGTTGAATTCGGCTGCATTGATCTGACCGGTGATGGTTGCTCTTCCACGATGGGACCAGCGAGCATGAGCATCGGACTTTTCACGCCTTGATCGTCGGACAGAGACTTGAACTCGCGGAACCGTACGAGGCGGCACTCGGCTCAACTGAGGCAAGCCCTGTTCACCGATCTCGTTTTGACATTCAAGTACACCATGACGGGCGCAAGTCGGCGGAACTTGATTTGGGATGATGACGTGAGCGAGTTCGTATTGTGGTCAGACGCTACACTGCTGCAAGCGATAGTTCCGCAGAAGCCAGAGGCGCAAGCAATTTGGAAGTCTAACGAGAAAAGGTTTCTCGCCAACTCCCTCACGCTCGTTTAGCACATTGCAAGTATCTAACCAACGCTCCTCAAAGATACTACGCGCCTGCTGATGCAGAACGCGATGAACGGGTCAGTGATAAGAGAAGGAAAAGGATGAGAATGAAGCTAATGATGCCCAGCGACCAACCGATCGGGAACTTGCCCCCGAAAGCCTCGTTCAGCCAGGCCATCTTCATGCCGACGAACACAAGAATCGTTCCCAACGCATACTTAAGAAGGCGGAATCTTTGTGCTACTCCGGCCAGCAGGAAGTAGAGTGCGCGCATTCCCAAAATCGCGAAGATATTGGAAGTGAACACGACGAATGGCTCGCTGGTGACAGCAAAGATCGCCGGCACAGAGTCCACCGCAAATATTATGTCCGAAACCTCGATGAATACCAGGGCCACCAGCAGCGGGGTTGCGTGCAACTTTCCCGCAATGCTGTGACAAAATCTCTGGCCGTCCACCAGCGGTGTAACCGGAAGAACCTTGCGCAGCAGACGGATCACCAGGTTCGCCTCAGGATCGATCGGTTTTGCGGGGGCAAAAAGGATCTTCGCTCCCGTCGCGATCAGCAACACCCCAAAGACGATGACCACTGTCTTGTATTGCAGAAGCAGCGCGCCCAGCGCGATAAAGACCACGCGGAACAGCAAGGCGCCCAAGATGCCGAAGAACAGAATGCGATGCTGGTACTTTGCCGGAATGGCGAAGAATTGAAAGATCACGACAAAGACGAAGATGTTGTCCAGGGCAAGGGATTTTTCGATGAGAAAGCCAGTCAAGAACTCCAGCGTGACCTGCCACGCCAGAGTTCCGTCAGCCGTTCCCGGATTGCCGGCGAGGCGTGGATCGAGGGGGAACTTCCACAGACAATACAGGTAGAGAACGAGGGCAAACACCAGGGCGAGGCTCGTCCAGACAACGCTCCAGGTCAAAGCCTCACGGGCGGAGACTTCATGCGCTCGGCGATGAAAGATGCTTAAGTCCAGCGCCAACATGCCTAGAACGAACAGCGTGAACACGGCATAAAACCACCAATAATCAAAAAAAGGGAATAGTGATGTGGCATTCATAGAAGTATCCATTCGCGATGGCTCCAGCCGCTTGACCCGTAAAGGACCCTATCGAACCTGGGTTTTGATACAACCGCCGAAAGAAACCAATGTTCAGTCGTGTCGTTGAAATATCCTGATGCACACTTGCGCTTTTCTTGATGCGGCCGGAAAGCGTTCCCGGACCTTCCGCAGTAATTTATGGGCCCATACGTATTCTCCAGACAGGACAAACAGCCCAACTATCAGCAAAGGTATCCCCGGCAAAATCGGCAGGACGATGCCAATTACGCCCAAAGCAACCAGTGCCCAACCTAGAAGCACTGCGAACAGCTCCTTGTTCTTCGTCTGCAAAGTTGAATCTCCTTGGCGTGATGAGTGGCTCACGGTTGCCGGTGCCGTTGCTCAACCGGAAGCGCCGGGCCCCTGAACTCAACCGACATCCTTTCGATTCGGCCATTGCTACCACTGGTCGCATTGCTTAGCGCAGCGCGAATCATCATGTACTCAGTCATGTTTTCCAGCGTGATGAGCCCAACCAGCCGCCCGTTCTCGACGATGGGTACGGTGGCCGCCTCGGATTCGTACAAGCGCGTGAACACCGACTGAAGAGGTTCACTTGGCGAGGCAACGGGAAAGTCTTCACGCATGGTCTTTCCGACGCTCGCGTGAGAGGCCCCGCTCGCGAGGGCCGCAATCATGTCCGCGCGCAGGAGCATGCCTACGACGCGCTGCTGGTCCACCACCGGGAAGTCCTGTTGCCAACCGTTCAGAACGAACTTCACGGCCTGAGATAGTTCATCCCGCGGCGATAGGGTGCGAAACTCCGGTATCATCGCGTCCTTTGCGGTGACCGAACCCATCACCGACTTCGTCTCGACCATTGCGGCCTCTTGTGCCGCGCCGATCCAGATAAAGAAAGCAATGAATACCAGGAAAGGATTCGTGAAGAGACCGAGGAATCCGAATAGGAACGCCACTCCCTGGCCAATGCTGGCCGCAATCCGCGTGGCTCTTGCATACTCCATTCGCTTCGCGAGAAGCGCCCTGAGAACCCGGCCGCCGTCCATGGGAAAGGCCGGGATCATATTGAAGCCCACCAAAAACAAATTGGCGAACATCACCCGCTCCAGGAAAGCCCCATGAGTCAGTCCCATCTGCTGTACGGGCTGAAAGTGACCGCTTAGGAACAGGTACACCCCCAGAGCGGCTGCGATCACCACATTGACCGCCGGCCCAGCCAGAGCAACCCAGAGTTCCTGGTTGGGCTTGTCCGGTATGCGCTCCAAGCGGGCGAGGCCACCGATGGGCAGCAGCGTGATGTCCTTTGTTTCGATTCCAAAACTACGAGCTGCTAAGGCATGGCCGTATTCGTGCAAGACCACGCACAGGAAGAGAGCGAGTATGAAAGCTACGCCTGTTAGGGTCGGGATCAAACTCTGGTACTGCATCCAGTGAGTGAGCGCAATCCAGCCCAGTAAGAGCACAAACGTGGCGTGCATGTAAACCGCAATTCCGGCGAAGGTTCCGATTTTCCAAGACCATTTCATTTTTGTAACCTCCTGTGAGTTATCGATCAGCGAAAGGCCCCGCCTTCTCCGGCAGGGCCTCGGTTGGGACTAACGGTTCATCTCCGAAGCAACCATGATGTTGTTCTTAACGCTGAACACGCCTGGGACAGAGCTGGCCTGGGTATAAGCCACCTGCTTGTCCAGTTTGCTCGTGACAACACCATGAAGTTCGACGTTGCCGTTTTCCACCACAATGCGAATCGGTGCCTGCGGATCCATGGCATACTTCTGCAGCGTAGCGTTGCCGTAGATCGAGCGGGCCAGCGCAACGCGGAGGCGGTCATCATTGATCGAGGTTGGCGCCACTTCGATCTCATCGATCACGTCCTTCACTCCGGGCGTGGTTTCCACGATGGCAATAGCGGAGTCGCGGTCCGGGTAGTCCCGTACCTTGCCGGCCACGGTCGCAACCCCGTTCTCGACACTCAAGGTGAGATTGTTGAAGACAATCCCATACCCGATCCGGTCATAGCGCAGTTTGTTCGAGAGCTGATCACGCAGGATCTCATCGTGAACGCTGCTGGCAACCTCGATGTGATTGCGGACTCCATCCGCGTTCTGGATCTTGCGCACGCGCTTCTCGGCATTTACCTTGTCGATGTACAGTTCCACGTTCCCGGTCAGAGTCACGATGCCGTCTTCCACCGTGGCCGTGACTCCTTTGAATTTGTCGCGTTTGCCCAGTTCCTCTGACGCTTTGGCCTGAATCTGCTGGTCGTAGCGACCTTCATTTTTTTGTTGAGCGCTGACCGGTAGGGCCAGCGCCAGCAGCAACATCCACATCGCAATCGATTTCATGTTCGTATCCTCTCTTGTTTCAATTTCGATCGGTTTAAGGGTGGGCGAGTGCGCTACCGGCGCACCCACCCTGGTTGTGGACTGACGCGATTACTGCGTCACCGGCTCCTCCGCGAGCTCGCTCAACCGCATGCGCGCTTCGTGATAGTCGATGATCGTGTCCACGTCCCTGTACAGCTTGTCTGAACTCTCCCAAATCCCGTGCAGGTTGTCCCTGTACTCGGTCCTGGAGATGCTTGTACGGTCTTCGTTCACCCAGGTGATCGCCTTCTCTACACGCCGGGCCAGGTCCTCAAGATGTGGCCGCGCCGCTTCGATCGCTTTCTCCTGGAACAACGTAGCCTTGGGCTTCATACCCTCTAACTCCGCGAGCATCTTGCCCATCTCATTGATGTGCTCCTTCATCACGCCGAGCTTGTCGGAATGGGTCTGCCAGGTCAGTTGTTGGTTGCGGCGCTTTGATTCCAGGATCGCCGCGTCGCGCCGGGTTTCGATGGCCTTGCTTTCGAACGCCGCCAGCATGTCGTCTATCTTCGACACCTGCGACACTTCGCCCATCGGAGGAACGATCACGCGGTCGACCACATGAATCAGTCCGTTGCTGGCGGCGAGGTCGGTCTTCGTAATTTTGGCGTCGTTCAGCCGTACCACCCCCTTAAGAACGCTGATCCGTACTTCCTGGCCATTCACCGTCTTGGCCGACGTGAGCTTGACCACATCGCTCGCGGTCACTCGCCCCGGCACTACGTGATAGGTCAGGATGGAGCGCAACTGCTCCTTGTTCTCCGGCTTCAGCAGCACCTCCAGCGTGCCAGGAGGCAAGTTGTTGAAAGCCTGGTCCGTCGGCGCGAACACTGTGAAAGGTCCTTGCCCTTTAAGGGTGTCAACCAGGTCCGCAGCGTTCAGGGCTTTGGCCAGGGTGTTGAATGATCCGGCCTTGACAGCGGTGTCAACGATGTCCTGCCGGGTGTGACTGGCGAATGCGCTGATGCTCATCAGCGCGGCCGCCAAAACTGCCATATAAGCTCTCTTCATAGAAGTTCTCCTCTTTGAATTTGGGCGCCTCGCCCATCAACGATTGCGAGTATCGCTGCAAGGGCTTTGGCTGAAAATTCCACGGGGGTAGCAGACATCTACGACTTTGGTCGTAGGCATAACTCCCCAAGCCGCGCCATCTAAACAAGCGTGTATAAGGAAGGAATGACAGCTATGAACCTGATAAGCGCAGGCATCATTGTCCTGATGTCCATGGTCTCTGCGGCTCGTGCTGCTGACTCAGGAACTCGGCTGCCATTGCGGACTGTCGACAGCGTGGATCTCAACCGATATAGCGGTACCTGGTATGAAATCGCACGTTACCCAAACCGTTTTCAACGTGATTGTCAGTCGGACACCAAAGCGGAGTACACGCTTCGGCAGGATGGCAAAGTTCAGGTGGTGAACTCATGCCGTCAGAAGAGCGGAAAGACGAAGACGGCGCGGGGTACGGCCAAAGTCGCGGATAGGACGACGAACGCCAAGCTGAGGGTGACCTTCTTTTGGCCGTTCTACGGTGACTACTGGGTCATCGGGCTCAGCCCCGACTATCGCTATGCCATTGTGGGCGAACCGAAGCGGAAATATCTCTGGATCCTGAGCCGAACGCCAGAGATCGACGAAACGACCTATCAGGAGATCGTCAAGCAAGTACGGACCGTCGGCTACGATCCTGAAAGACTGATCAAGACTCGTCAGTCGCCGAAGGGTGGGCCATCGGCGGCAAACTCAGTTTCGAACTAACCCGTGCTCAATGGCAAACAGTGCCAGTTCGAGGCGATTCGACATCCCCACCTTATTGAAGATGTTAGTGAGATGGCGTTTCACGGTCTCTTCTGTGATGGAAAGGGAGTTAGCAATGTCGCGGTTCATGCAGCCCTGCGTGATGAACGAGATGATTTGCGTCTCTCGGGCGGTTAGGCCAAAGCGATTCTGTGGCTGAGAAGGCTGGGGGTTAGCCGCAGCTAGCTGTTGCACGATCTGCACGACATTGGAAACGCCTTGACTCTCGATCCAATATTGTCCTCTCATCACCACTTCAAGCGCCGTTGTCAGTTCCGCTACCCTCTTTTTCAAAACCACTCCCCGTGCGCCCAGTTGTAATGCTTCCAAGACCTGCTTGGCGTTGATCGCAGAGCACAACAGGACGGTCCGCACCTCTGAACCAGCGGTGGTAATGGCCCGGAGCGCCTCCAATCCAGGAAGGTTGGGCATCAGCAGGTCCAAAAGCAGAATGTCAGGGTGGCTTTCCTTGACGAGATCGACCGCCATCTTCCCGTCTTCTGCTTCCCCGACAACGTTGAACCCGCCTGAGACGTGAAGGACCGATCGCACCGCTTGGCGCACGATCGGATCGTCATCGGCAATCAAGACTGTGGCAATGGTTGGCTTGACACCAGTAGAGTTCATGAATCGTGCCTCTCTGGCTCTCCGCTCGATGTCTGAGTTTCTTCCAACAGCATTCGCAGGCGCTCCACCAGGCTGACCATCACTTCGCCGTCCGGCGTTGGACCGTCACTCAGCAGAGCCTCAATCTTTGCGGCGCAGGAAGAAGCCTCGTTGAAACCAAACATTCCAAGGGAACCCGAAAGACGGTGGGCCGCCAGGAGCGCACCGTCCCGGGACACATCGTCACAGGTGCCTGAACGCAACTTTTCGGCAAACCGTTTCAGGGTCGCGAACCGGCTTATTGCCTCAGGCCTGCTGTTTTGCCAGACTCTCTCCAGCGCCGAGCGAATGTCGTCATTCTTTGGCGCTGACATTACGACCCACATCCTTCCCGGCAGCACTCCATCCGAGTATCCCGCAAACCTGGTCGGGCAACTGCATCGGATCAAATGGCTTGACGAGTAAGCCTGCCGCCCCATTGCTGACGAAATCCGGCTTGTCTGCCTGCACCTTCGCTGTGAGCATAATTACCGGAATGGACGCCGTTTCGGGCAGCCGCTTGAGTTGGGAAAGGGTCTGTTGTCCATCCAGGTCGGGCATCATGAGATCGAGAATGATGGCGTCCGGTTTCGCCTCTTGGGCAACGGCCACCCCACGTATGCCGGACTCGGCCACGATGACGATGAAGCCGCCGACCAGCTCCAGGCTGGCCTTCGCTACTTCTCGGATATCACGGTCGTCGTCGATGACAAGCACAGTCTTCGCCATTAGTGAATCTTAAGCGTTAAGGTGAGTGGCGATGGAAGACTCGGCCAACGGCAACTGCACATAGAACGTGCTGCCTCTGCCCATTTCGCTTTCCGCCCAGACACGGCCGCCATGCTGCTCCATGATACTCCGGCAAATCGCCAGCCCCAGCCCGGTTCCCCCCTTTTCCCGGGCATCCGAAGCGTCCACCTGCACGAACCTTTCGAAAATGGTTTCCAACTTCTCTGGAGGGATGCCGCGGCCTTCGTCTTTGACGCGAAACAGCACGCTGCCGCCTGTCCGCTCGGCGGCAAACTCGATCCGACCGCCGCGAGGCGAAAACTTGATCGCATTGCCCAGCAGGTTGACGAGTGCCTGTACCATCCTCTCCCGATCAGCATTGATTGAAGCTTGGCAGGGAGAACTCACGATCGTTACGCATTCTTGGTCGGCAACTAGATGCACAGATTCGGCGGACTCCTTTATAAGATCCGCGACGTCGCACAACCGCTTGTTCATCGTGATCCGACCGGATTCAATACGCTGCAGATCGAGAATGTCCTCCACCAGCCGGCTCAACCGCTCCGCATTGCTGTGCGCAATCTTCGCCATCTCTCCGGCCTTCGGTGGCAGTACGCCTGTGACGCCGCCGGCCAACAGTCCGAGCGCCCCCTTGATCGACGTGAGAGGAGTCCTTAATTCGTGGCTGACGATAGAGACGAACTCGTCCTTCATCCTTCGAATGGCGTGCCGCTCGCTGAGATCAGCGGCGATCATGAGATATCCGGCGAGATCGTTATCGCCGCCGCGTAGCGCGGTCACAGCGAGCAATACCGGGAATCGCGTGCCATCTTTCCGAAGATAGGTGCACTCGAATTCATCCGCTACCCCATACCGCGCTTTCGTGACCAGAGCCTGATGGTCGCCCGATACGCGCATGCCCATCGCACGTGTCAACTGATCACCCCGTGACTGCAACTCGTGCGCATCGTGGACGACCGTAACGTTGCTTCCTGAAAGTTCTGCGCCGGTGTATCCGAGCCACTTTTCCGCTGCCGCGTTGACGGTCTGGATGACGCCGGCTGTGTCGGTGGAAACCATGCTGTAGGCGGCACCGTTCAGGATGGTGCGCTGAATCCGTTCCGCATTCTGCACGGCAATGTGATCTCTTTCGCTCTTTCGGTTAAGTCGGTAAATTACGATCGAGGCTGCAAGCAGTAGCGCAATACCGAGCAGGCAGGTGAGGCCGACCGCCACAATCGTGCTGTGCGCCCGTTCTGTCGACTCCCGCTCGCGGTCAAGCAGATCATTGCGTTCCGCTGTCTGGAGAGCGAAGATGCGCTGACGGATTTGATCGCTGAGATTCTTGCCTCGATTCGTTTGCATTACTTGAACGGCAGCCTTGAAGCCACCTGAGCGCCGCGCCTGTACAAGATCCTTCATCACCTCAAGGCGAGCCTCCATAAGTGGCTGCAGTTCCTGGAACTGCGCAGAGCGATTTGTATCATTGGCAAGATCGTGACGAAGGATCTGTATCGTGATATCGAGTTGAGCAAGAGCCGAGTCATATGGCTTCAGGTAGTCCTGATTGCCGGTGAGGGCATAGCCACGGCAACTCGATTCTGCGTCGTCCAGGAGCAGGTGCAGCGCGGTCAGCTCCTCGATCAGCTTGTGAGCCTGTGCGAGACGTTGATTCGCAGCAATGAGCTCCCTGGTGTTCCGGTAAGATAACCAGCCGACGGCACCCAGAGCGGCGAGCCCGACTACCGATGCCACAACGATCCAAAGGCGGATTCGGCCTCCCATGAGCATGATAATAACCTTCGAATGCTGTACGTGGCGGTGTGAAAGCTACCAGTGCGCCGTGGACATCCCTATTCTTTTGGAATGAAAGCCCTGGGTTTTGAGTCCGAAATCCACTGTACGACCGGGTCAAGAGCTTCGGAGTCAAGGTGGAGAATCTCAATACCCATGCCAGCTGGGAGGTTCTGGTGCGGGAGGGGCCTCTGCCACCGCAAAATCCCAGATCCATACATTCTTGTTGCATCGCCCTCCGTGAACCGAAACTGGAACCCAATCGGAACGTCCTCCGGAAGAGAATGGCTGCCGCGGACGAACATCCCGCCCCGCCCAAAGCTAAGCGCCCGCTGCCCCAAAGCGTCTGCTAGAGACTGGTATCGTTTCTCGATGAGGGTGTTCAATTGGAGGGTCAGGGGGACAGACCAGAGTTCGCGAGGCGGCTTCAAGAATCGTTCCACTACCTGGCGCAATTCATCGCGGTTAATTGGCTTGCTTAAAATCGAGCACGCCCCCAAATCGTACGCTTCTTCGTTGGAGAGGTCAGCGAATCCGGTCAAGAACACCAGAAGCGGGCTGGCATCCATTGCTGTTCTTAGTTCGCGGGCCAAGGTGATGCCATCTCCACCCGCCATGCGCACGTCGGAGACAACCAGATCAATCGGCTGCGTCCGGCAAATTTCTAAGGCTTGGTTGCCATTACTGGCCCCCCGGACGTTGTAGCCCAGCCGCTGGAACCAGTGAGTATAGATTTCGAGCAACTCAGGCTCATCTTCAGCAAACAGCAGCGTTTTGCTTGTCGGCTTGTCCATGGTCGGCCCCATCTGCGTGGGAGAAGTGAGTCTTCGGAAGACTAAGCACAACACGAGTGTTCGGCCCTCGTGAGTCGATCCACACGCGGCCGTGATGTGCCTCGGCAATGGCGTTGGAGATGCTCAAGCCGAGGCCCGTGCCCTTCCCCACCGGCTTAGTAGTGAAGAAGGGCTGCATGGCTTTTTCGGCGATTTCTCGGGGGATGCCGTGTCCACTGTCGGTGACGGCGATGCTTAGGGAGTCAGCATCGGTTGACACGTCAACGCGTATCCACTTGTTGGTCAGAGACTGCACCGCGTCAAAGGCGTTGTTCAGCAGGTTCAGCAACACTTGGGATATCTGTACCCGTTGGCACTCGATGGAGAGATCGGCTTGCAGGCCATGAACCTCGACGGTAATGCCCAATGCCGAAAATCTTTCGCGGCAGAGTGCCAACGTATCCTCCACAATTGTCTGTACTGAGGTCTTCTCGAACGGATCTGCTCGACCGTCGCGAGCAAAGGTGCGCAAACCCCGCACGACCGACATGATCCGCTCGCTCGTGCGGAGGATACTGGCGGTTGCTTTGACAACGTTGCTGGAGTCGAGGGACGATCCCG